>Ga0187894_10000064_pt1 | contig 133691 bp, 114 predicted proteins | sample GBC1701081metaG_FD_136650 | JGI IMG/M metagenome (GOLD analysis project Ga0187894, IMG submission 136650) | White microbial mat communities from a lava cave in the Kipuka Kanohina Cave System on the Island of Hawaii, USA - GBC170108-1 metaG ... | reverse complement strand
CGCCGCGCGGATTGTCGTCGGTCACGATGACGCGGTCCGCAAGCCGCTCCGCCGTCTCGCCCATGAGCGGCCGCTTGCCGGGATCCCGCTCGCCGCCGCAGCCAAACACGACGGCCACGCGGCCGCGCGCGTGCGCGCGCACTGCCGCGAGCGCCTTGGCAAGCGCGTCGGGGGTGTGCGCGTAGTCGACGACCGCGAGCGCCCCGTTCGGCAGCCGGTAGCCCTCCATGCGGCCCGGGGGCGCGGCGCAATCGGCGAGCGCGGCCAGCGCATCGTCGACGCCGAACTGCCAGGCCAGCAGCGCTCCGAGCGTGACCGCCAGGTTCTCGGCGTTGAAGCCGCCGACCAGCCGCGAGCGCAGTCGCCGCGCGCCGAAATGGCCCAGGATCTCGAGCTCGAGCCCGCCCTCTGCGGCGGTCACGCGGCGCACGTGCACGAAGCGCGCGACCTCGGGCGCATCGCCGCCGACGGCCACCGCCGTCAGCGCGACGCCCGGCACGAGGGCGGCCGCGAAGCGCGCCCCCACCGGATCGCCGACGTTGATCACCGCATGCTCGAGGCCGGGCAGCCGGAACAGGCGCTCCTTGGCCTCGGCGTAGCGCTCCATCGTGCCGTGGTAGTCGAGGTGGTCGCGCGACAGGTTGCAGAACGCCGCCACCCGCATGCGCACGCCGTCCACGCGCCGCTGGTCGAGCGCGTGCGAGGAGACCTCCATCGCCACGTGCGTCGCGCCGGCATCCGCGAGCGCGCGCAACTGGCGGTGCAGGTTGATCACGTCGGGTGTCGTCAGCGAGCCGCCCGTGACCTGCGGCGGGAATCCCGCACCCAGCGTGCCGACGTAGGCGCCGCGTCGCGCGAGACGGTCGACCGCCGAGGCGAGCAGCCAGGCACAGGTCGTCTTGCCGTTGGTCCCGGTGACGCCGGCGATGGTGAGCCGTGACGACGGCATGCCGTAAAACCGGTCGGCGATCGCGCCGAGCCGGTCGCGCAGTCCCTGCACCGCGACAAACGGGACCTGCGCACCGGCCGCGGCCGCCTCGCCACGCTCGGCGGGATCCCAGAGCACGGCGCGCGCGCCGCGCGCGATCGCCTCGCCAGCGTGCTCGAGCCCGTGGCTGCGCGTGCCGGCGAGCGCGACGAAGACTTCGCCCGGTGCGACCGCGCGCGAGTCGAGCGTGAGGCCGGCTACCGGCAAGCGCGGCGCGGGCGCGACGCCTGCCAGCAGCTCGTCGAGGCCGAGGCGCGCGGTCACGGGCCGCCCGCCGCGCTCGCGAGCGGCGTGACGCGCGCGAGGTCGTCCGGCGCCACCGACATGAGGCGCAGCGCACCCGACGTGACGGACGAGAAAACGGGCGCGGCGACGTCGCCGCCGTAGTAGAGGACGCCCTGCGGTTCGTCCACCATCACGACCACCGCCAGGCGCGGCGCGGTCGCGGGCACGACGCCCGCAAACACCGACAGGTAACGGTCCGTGGAATATCCTCCGGACACCGCCTTCCACGCCGTGCCGGTCTTGCCGGCCACGCGATAGCCTGCGACCGCGGCCTTGGCGCCGGTGCCGGCGGGTGTCACGGCCTCCTCGAGCAGCCCGATCAGGTCGCGCGCCACGTTCGCAGGCAGGACGCGCTCGCCCGCGACCGGCGCTTCGACGCGGCGGAACGTGACCGGGCGGTGGATGCCGAACGCGCCGATCGTCGCGTAGCCTTGCGCGAGCTGCAGCGGCGTCACCGACAGGCCGTAGCCATAGGAGATCGTCGCGACGTTGACCGGGCGCCAGGTTCCGGCACCGGTCAGGAGCCCCGCCGACTCGCCCGGGAAGCCGCTGGCCGTCACCTCGCCGAAGCCCAGCGCGCGCAGGGTCGAATGGATGTGGTTGCGGTCGAGCGACAGCGCGATCCTGGCCATGCCGACGTTGCTGGAGCGTGCGAGCACCTGTCCCACGTCGATCGCGCCGAGGTCGTGCTTGTCGCGGACCGTCAACGTGCCGACGCGGAAGGGCGTCGCGTCGATGGTGCTGTTCGCGCGGTAGCGGCCCGAGTCGAGCGCCGCTGCGACCACGAACGGCTTGATGCTGGAGCCGGGCTCGAAGATGTCGGTGACCGCGCGATTTCGATAGCGCGCGACCTCGTACTGTCCGCGGTCGTTCGGGTTGAAGGCAGGCTGGTTGACCATCGCGAGTACTTCGCCGGTCGCGACGTCGAGCACGATGACGGTCCCGGCGCGAGCGTGGCGCTGGCGTATCGCGGCCTTCAGCTCCCGGTATGCGAGGTACTGGATGCGCAGGTCGATGCTGGTGACGAGGTCCTGGCCCTGGGCGGGCGCACGCACCACTTCCACGTTCTGGATCACGCGGCCGCGCCCGTCCTGGAGCACGCGCTTCGTGCCATCGACGCCCTTGAGCGTGCGGTCGAAAGCGAGCTCGAGGCCCTCCTGCCCCTCTTCGTCGAGGCTGGTGAAGCCGAGCAGGTGGCCGGTGACCTCCGCGTTCGGGTAGAAGCGCTTGTATTCGCGCTGGAAGTACACGCCGGGCAGCGCGAGCTTGCGCACCGACTCCTTCTTGGCGGGCTCGACGTGGCGCTCGACGTAGAGGAACTCGCGGTCGAGGTTGCTGGTGACGCGCTGCTCGAGCCACTGGCGGTTGATCCCGAGGGCGCGCGCGAGTTTCGGGATCCCCTCGCCCGCTTCCGCGAACTCCGGCGGATTCACCCAGATGGTGTCGACCGGCGAGCTCGCCGCGAGCGGCTCGCCGAACCGGTCCTGGATCGCGCCGCGGTGCGCGACGATGGGCGCCGTGCGCGCGTGCCGCTTGTCGGCCTGCTGCTCGATGAAGTCCCGGTCCAGCACCTGCAGCTGAATCGCGCGGCCGACCAGGACCAGCGCCGTGACCGAGAGCGCCGCGACCAGGAAGCGCGCGCGGCCCCTGAACTCGCGCGCGTCGAACTCGATCTCGCCGTCGCGCCGCTTCATCGGGCCAGGATCTCGACGTCATCCGGTCGCGGGAACCCCATCTGCCGGCGATTGGCCGCGTGCAGCTCGACGATCGCGGGGTTCGACCAGGAGCCCTGCTCGAGCTGGTCCTGGCCCCACGCGATGTTGAGCGCGTCGCGCTCGGCCGAGAGCCGCTCGAGCTCCACGAACAGCAGCCTCGACTCGTGGCGCGCGCGCACGACGGCGACCGCGGACGCAAGCACCGCGAGCCACAGTATCGGCAGTCCGATCAGTCTCCAGCGACGGCTCATGCGCGCAGCCGCTCGGCGACGCGCATGACGGCGCTGCGCGCGCGTGGATTGCGCGCGACCTCCGCCTCGTCGGCGAAGGTCGCGCGGCCGACCAGCCTGATGCGCGGCCGCGCCGCTGCCGGCATCTCCGGCAGCCCAGCCCACGCAGGATCCTCGCGGGACCCCGAACGCATGAAGCGCTTGACGATCCGGTCCTCGAGCGAGTGGAAGCTGATCACCACCAGGCGTCCGCGCGGCTTCAACGCGGCGACCGCCTGCGGCAGGGCACGCTCGATCTCCCCGAGCTCGTCGTTGACATGGATGCGCAGCGCCTGGAAGACGCGGGTCGCAGGATGCCGGCCGGGCTCGCGGCCGGGCACGGCCGCTGCGACGATGCCCGCAAGCCGGCCGGTCGTCTCGATCAGCCCTGACTCGCGCGCCGCGAAAATTGCCTGCGCGATGCGCCGGGCATGCCTCTCCTCGCCGAGCCGCGCGATCACGCCGGCAATCTCGCGCTCGTCCGCGCGCGCGAGGAACTCCGCCGCGCTCGCGCCATGGTCCGGGTCCATGCGCATGTCGAGCGGTCCGTCGCGCAGGAAGCTGAAGCCGCGGCGCGCCTCGTCGAGCTGCGGAGAGGAGACACCGAGGTCGAACAGGATGCCGTCGGCGCTTTCCGGTTCCACGTGCTGCAGGAGCTGCGAGAACCGCGCGCGCACGAAGCTCGCGCGGGCATCCGCATGGAACAGCACCGCGGCCGCCGCTGCGGCCTCCGGGTCGCGATCGAAGGCAACCAGCTTCCCCTCTTCACCGAGCCGGCCGAGGATTTCCCCGGCATGTCCACCGCGACCGAATGTCGCATCCACGTAGCGGCCGTCGGCCCGGATCGCGAGCGATTCGATCGCCGCATTCCGCAGCACCGGCGCGTGTTCCCCGCCACGCGGCTCCTCGAGCGGCACGCCGTTAGGCGCGCCAGTCACAGCGAGAGGGAACCCAGTTCCGCCGGCAGCGACGTCGGCGATTCCTCGCCGTTCAGCCATTGCTCGCGGCGCTCTTCCCAGCGCTGCTCGTCCCAGAGCTCGAAGCGATTGCCCTGCCCGATCAGCATCGCGTTGCGGTCGAGGTGCGCGAATCCGCGCAGCGTCGGCGGCAGCAGCAAGCGTCCGTGGCCGTCGAGCTCTACGTCGGTCGCATAGCCGACCATCAGCCGCTGCAGGCGCCGGGCGTGCTCGTTCAGGGTCGGCAGGCGCATCAGCTTTCGCTCGATTTCTTCCCACTCAGGCAGTGGGTAGATGAGCAGGCACTGGTCGCGGTCGATGGTGACCACGAGCCGGACATCGCCGTGTTCCTGCAGGCGCTCGCGATACCGGGTGGGAATGACCATCCGGCCCTTCGCATCCAGGGTGACTTTTGTTGCGCCGCGAAACACGAATTGAAACGGGACCTTGTCCCATTCCCCCCCACTTTCTCCCACCTCCTGCCACTATAGGCAGGGGTATTGGCAGGGTCAACGGGTCATGTCGAAAAATTTTGTGACGCATCAGTCACTTACGGTAACCCGGCCTCGCCCAGCCAGCCCTTACGCAAGGACCTTTAAATCAGTGACTTACGGGTTTTTCCTGACAACGAATGTCAGAAAACCACTGTTTTTTTGTTCAGGGTGGGAGAAAAGGTGGGAGTCGGCCGGTAAGCCGGGTTCTGTCGCGGGCAATCATTCCTCTGGGATGCGCGTCGCCGCGCACCTCGAGCAGCCTACCCGGAAGCACGCGCGGGCCGCGCGCTGCGGCTTGCGCCGCTTGCTTCCCTATTTGGCCTTGCTCCCGGCGGGGTTTGCCTTGCCGTCGCCGTTGCCGTCGACGCGGTGCGCTCTTACCGCACCATTTCAACCTTGCCGTCGCGCTTGCGCGCGCTTGGGCGGTATGTTTTCTGTTGCACTTTCCGTGGGCTCGCGCCCCCCAGGCGTTACCTGGCGCCGCACCCTATGGAGCCCGGACTTTCCTCCACGCCTTTGCGGACGCAGCGATTGCCTGGCCGACTCCCGCGAACACCTTAGTGCCTCCGGGGCGGCACCTCAAGTCGCGTCAGGCGGCGCATCCTTCGCGAGCGCGAGCGCCCTCGAATAGGCGTCGGCGCGGCGCACGCCGGTAAGGCTCGCCGCCGCGGCCGCCGCCGCGGAAGGCCGCAGGTGCCGGAGCAGCACTGCGAGTGTCGCATCGAGCTCGGCTGCGCCGGGCTCCGCCGCCGGCGCGCCCGCGACCAGGATCACCGATTCGCCGCGGGCGAGGTCCGCGTCCGACTTCGCGCGCGCGAGGAGTTCGGCGAGCGAGCCGCGGTAGAAATTCTCGAAGCGCTTGGTGAGCTCGCGCGCGATGCAGGCGCGCCGCTCGCCCCCGCAGGCCGTGGCGAGGTCCTCGAGGCATTCGGCAATCCGGTGCGGCGCCTCGTAGAACACGAGCGTGCGCGGCTCGGCGGCGAGCTCCGCGAGGCGCTGCCTGCGTGCCGTGGCCCGGGCCGGCAGGAATCCCTCGAAGCAGAAGCGGTCGCACGGCAGCCCCGACGCCGACAGCGCCGCGATCGCCGCATTGGGTCCCGGCACGGGCGAAACGGCGATGCCGGCGGCCGCGGCCGCGGAGACGAGCAGATAGCCCGGGTCGCTGACGAGCGGCGTGCCCGCGTCCGAGATGAGCGCGATGCTTTCGCCACGCTGCAGCCGCGCGACCAGCTCGGCAACGCGCGCACGCTCGTTGTGCTCGTGCAGCGATACGAGCGGTCGCTCGAGGCCAAGCTCGCGCAGCAGCCGGCCGCTGTGGCGCGTGTCCTCCGCAGCAACGGCCGAGGCGGCCGCGAGAATCTCGCGCGCTCGCGCAGAAATGTCGCCGAGGTTGCCGATCGGCGTCGCAACGACGTAGAGCACGCCCTTCCCCGTCACTATAAGATGGTCTCCCCGACCGCGGCTGCCGCGAAGTGCAGTAGCGCGGCGGGTCGATCCTCGCCAAGGGCCGCTGCCGATGCAAGCGAAACTCCGGATCGCCAGGAATGCCCTTGCCGCCGTCCTGATGGCGGCGCTGGCGGCGGCCTGCCAGGTGACCGGGCTGCCAGGACTTGGCGCCGACCCGGCGGAACGCGGCGCACGCCTTGCGCGCGAGGGGGACCATGCCGGCGCCGCGGAAAGCTTCGAGGCCGCGGCGAAGGCGGCCGCCGCGGGCACGGGCAACCCGCACTGGCTCGCCGCCGCCGGCGAGTGGCTCCTGGCGCGCAACGTGGGCGCCGCCGAGAACGCGCTCGCGAACGTCGCGCCTCCGGTCGCTGCTGCGGACGCGCGCGAGCAGCGCCGCCTCGACGCCGAGATCGCGCTCGCGCGGGGAGACGCCGCGCGCGCGGCCTCAATCCTGAAGGGCCTCACGGGCGACGATGCGGCGACGCTTGCGACGCGCGCGCGCATCCAGTTCGGCAGCCTGCAGGTCACGGATGCCGTGGCCACGCTCATGGCGCGCGACCGCGTGCTCACCTCGCCCGCTGACCGGCAGGCGAACCAGCGCCTGATCGTCGATGGCATCCAGTCAGCCCTGCTGCGCGGCGCCGATGTGCGTGCGCCCGCGGGCGCGGACCCGGTGCTCGCCGGATGGCTCGAGCTCGGGCGCATCCTGGCCGACGCCGACGCTGGTGCGCTTGGCGCGCAGCGACGCCTGCAGGCCTGGAAGCAGCGCTACCCGTCGCATCCGGCGAATGAATCGCTGTGGAAAGGCGTCGCGGAGCAGCCGGTCGCGGCCGGCGAGCGGCCGCGGCAGGTCGCCCTGCTGCTGCCGTTGTCGGGACGCGCGGCGGCGGCGGGCGGCGCGGTCCGGGACGGCTTCCTGGGCGCCTATTACGACGGCGGCGGCGCTGTGCGGCCAAGGATCCGCGTCTATGACGTTGCCGAGCGCGACGCTCCATCCGCGTACCTGCAGGCGCTCGCGGACGGCTGCGACTTCGTCGTCGGCCCGCTCACGCGCGAAGAAGTCTCGGCCCTCGCGACGCTTGCCGACGGGCGCGCGACGACGCTCGCGCTCAACTTCCTGCCGGACGGCGTGCAGGTGCCGGACCGTTTCTACCAGTTCGCGCTCTCGCCCGAGGACGAGGCTCGGCTCGCCGCGCGGCGCGTCGTGGCGGACGGACGGCTGTCAGGCGTGACACTCGCGCCGCAATCCGACTGGGGCCGCCGAGTGGTGGCCGCCTTCGCCGGGGAAATTGCGGCCGCGGGCGGACAGGTGGTGGAACAGGCCGACTACGTCGCGTCCACGGCGGACTTCAACGAGACGCTGCGGCGGCTCTTGCGCACGACCGGCCAACGCGGCAGCAGCCCGCGGCCCGACGCGCAGTTCATATTCGTCGCCGCACAACCGGTGCATGGCCGCCTGATCCGCACGCAGCTGCGATTCAACTACGCGAGCGCGCTGCCGACCTACTCGATCTCCGACATTTTCGACCCGTCGGGCGCAGGCAACCAGGACCTCGACGGCGTGATCTTCCCCGACATGCCCTGGATCCTCGACCCGATGGGGGCCGCGGGCGGCGCGCGCGAGGCCGTCGAGCGCGCGTTCCCGGGCCGCGGCGGCCCGCTCACGCGGCTGTACGCCTTCGGTTACGACGCGTTCCGGCTGGCCAACGAGCTGCCGCGCCTGCAGAGCGGCGGCAGCGGCTACCTGCCCGGCGCCACCGGCCGCCTTACGCTGGACGCAGAAGGCCGCGTCCGGCGCGAGCTCGACTGGGCGCAAATTGTCGCCGGCCATGTCTCGCCCTGGCCGCCGCCCGCCCCACTCGCGGCGCCCGTCCCGTGAGCACGGCGCCGCACCTCGCGCTCGGCCGCGCGGCCGAGGCGGCAGCGGCGCGGTTCCTGGAACGGCAGGGTTGCCGTATCGTCGCGGCAAATTTTCGCGCCAAGGGCGGTGAACTCGACCTGGTCGTGGAGGACGGTACGGTCCTCGCAATCGTCGAGGTCCGCTATCGGGCCTCGGACCGCTACGGCGGCGCAGCCGCGAGCATCACGCGCGCCAAGCGCGCGTGCATCGTGCGCGCCGCGCGTTTCCTGCTGGCCACGAACCCTCCGCTGGCGAAATTTCCTGCCCGCTTCGACGTCGTCGAAGTCAGTGGCCCGCCCGATGCGCTTCGTTGCGAGCTGATCAAGGGCGCATTCAGTCTCTGAAAGCGCGTCGCGCCGCGCGCGGGATCCGGCGAGCTTGCCCGCCACCTCGCGCGCGGCGGATACGCCGCGTCGATTCCGGCGCGCGCAGGCCGGGCGGGTACCCGAAGCGAGCGCGTAAGTTCCGGCAGCGCGAGCGAGGGGTTCCCGCCCGGCCGTCGCGCGCTTGCTACTGCGCGCCAGGTGCCGTGACCGCGCGAGTCGGTACCGCTACTTGATGACGCGAAGCTTGGGGCGGGAGCCGGTCGAGTCGCCGGAACCGGCCGCGGGCGGCGGCGCTTCGCCCTCGTCCTGGAAGAGCATGCCCTGCCCCGTCTCGCGGGCGTAGATGCCGAGCACCGAGGTAACCGGGATGCGAACGTGCTGCGAGACGCCGCCGAAGCGCGCCGAGAACTCGATCCACTCGTTGCCGAGCTTGAGCCCCTGCGTCGCCTGCCAGCTGACGTTCAGGGTGATTCGCCCGTCACGCACGTAGGCGCGCGGCACCTCGGCGGACGGCAAGGCCGCGTCGACCACGAGATGCGGCGTCTGGTTGTTGGCCGTCATCCACTCGTGCATCGCGCGCACGAGGTAGGGCCGCCTCGGGGTCTGCGGCGCCGCCACCGGCTCAGGCCTTCATCGCAGGCGACGCGCGATCACTTCACGTCCTTCCAGTATTCCTTGTAGAGGAACCAGGCGAAGGCCGCGAACATGAGCAGGAACAGGACCACCCAGACGCCGAGCGCCTGCCGCCTGGCCTTGTGGGGTTCGGAAACATACTCGAGGAAGGCGACGGTGTCGCGGACGAAGCTGTCGAAAGCGGCCGCCGGCAAGTCACCGGCAAGGCTCCCGGGCTCCAGAGCTGCGAGGTGCTGTGATTCGTGGCCGTCCGCGCCGGTGGTGGTCTCGAAGCGCGGGCGCTGCAGTCCCTGCAGCGGCGCGAGCACGTGCGGCATCGCCGTGCCCGGCAGCACCGCGTTGTCGACGCCGGTGGGCCGCGGCGGGTCCTCGTAAAACGAGCGCAGGAAGGTGAACACGTAATCGGGGCCGCGGCTGCGCGCGATCAGCGAGAGATCGGGCGGCGCGTTGCCGAACCACTGCCGGCCCTGCTCCGCCGACATCGCCGAGACCATCGGATCGTAGACTCGCGTGCCGGTGAACATGAGGTTCGTGCGCAGGTCGTCCTCGGTCAAGGCCAGGTCCTCGGCGAGCTGGCTGTAGCGCATGTACTTCAGCGAATGGCAGCCGAGGCAGTAGTTCACGAAGTTGCGCCCGCCGCGCTGCAGCGAGGCGAGGTTGCCGACGTCGGTGCCCGCTTCCTGCAGCGGCCAGCCGGCCGTCGAGGCGCTGGCTGCGGCGGCAAACGACAGCGCGAGCGCCGCCGCGAAGCGCGACGCAGGGCTCACTGCGTCACCCGCGCCGGCTCCGGCTTGACCTTGTCGATGCGCGAATACCACGGCATCAGCAGGAAAAACGCGAAGTAGATGATCGTGCCGACCACGGACATCTTCGTGAACGGCGGGACCGCCGGTTTCAGTCCGCAGTAGCCGAGCATGATGAAATTCGCCGCGAAGATCATCAGCGCCGTCTTGTAGATCGGCCCGCGGTAGCGGATCGACCGAACCGGCGAGCGGTCCAGCCAGGGAATGAAGAACAGCAGCAGCACCGCCGCGAACAGCGCGAGCACGCCCCAGACCTGCGTATTCAGGAATGCCGGAACGGCGCGCAGGATCGCGTAGTATGGCGTGAAGTACCAAACCGGCGCGATGTGCTCGGGCGTCAGCAGCGGGTTCGCCGGCTCGAAGTTCGGCGCCTCGAGGAACAGCCCGCCCATCTCCGGCGCGAAGAACACCGCGCCCGCGAACAGCACCAGGAACACGCTGAGGCCGTAGATGTCCTTGACCGTGTAGTAGGGATGCATGGCCACGCCGTCGAGCGGCCGTCCGTCCGGGCCCTTGTTCTTCTTGATTTCGATGCCATCCGGGTTGTTCGAGCCGACCTCGTGCAGCGCGAGCAGGTGCGCGACCACGAGGAAGATCAGCACCAGCGGCAGCGCGACGACGTGCAGCGCAAAGAACCGGTTGAGCGTGATGTCCGAGATGAAGTAGTCGCCGCGGATCCATTCGACCAGCGAGTCGCCGATCAGCGGGAAGGTGCCGAACAGCGACACGATCACCTGCGCGCCCCAGTACGACATGTTGCCCCAGGGCAGCAGGTAGCCGAAGAACGCCTCTGCCATCAGCGCGAGGTAGATCAGCACGCCGAAGATCCACACGAGCTCGCGCGGGTTGCGGTGCGAACCGTACAGGAGCGCGCGGAACATGTGCAGGTAGATGACGATGAAGAAGGCCGAGGCGCCGGTCGAGTGCAGGTAGCGGATCAGCCAGCCCCACTCCACGTCGCGCATGATGTACTCGACCGAGCCGAAGGCCTCGGTCGCGGAGGGCTTGTAGCTCATCGTCAGGAAGATGCCCGTGACGATCTGCAGTGCGAGCACGAACAGCGCGATCGAGCCGAAGTAGTACCAGAAGTTGAAATTCTTCGGAGCCATGTAGCCGGACATGTGCTCCTGCCACATCGACGACGCCGGGAAACGCGCGTCGATCCACGCGCCGAGCCGCGCAGCGCGGCCCTCTCCGGGGGCGGCGTCCGCCTTCGTCTCGGCCATCACGCCTCCTTCGCCGGGTCGAGGCCGATCACGACGTGCGTGTCGCCGGCGAAGCTGTAGGGCGGGATTTCGAGATTCGTGGGCGCGGGCACGCCGGCGAACACGCGGCCCGCAAGGTCGAACTTCGACCCGTGGCAGGGGCAGAAGAAGCCGCCTGGCCAGGTGGCCGTCAGCACGCCATCCGCGCTCGCGCCGGGCTCGAAGCGGTTCTGCGGCAGGCAGCCGAGATGGGTGCAGACGCCGAGCATCACCAGGTACTCCGGCCGGATCGCGCGTTCGGGATTGCGCGCGTATTCCGGCTGGCGCGAGGCATTCGACTGCGGGTCTGCGAGCAAATCATCGTGGGCGCCGATGCGCCCGATCATCTCGGTCGTGCGGCGCACCACCAGGACCGGCTTGCCGCGCCACTCGATCTTGAGCATGGCACCCGGTTCGAGCTTGCTGATGTCGATCTCGACCGGCGCGCCGAGCGCCTTGGCGCGCGCGCTCGGCTTCCACGAAGCCAGGAACGGAACGGCAGCGAAGGCGACGCCAACGGCACCGGTCAGCGTGGTCGCGGCGGTCAGGAGCTGCCGCCGTCCCTTGTCAATCGTTTCGGTCATCGGTCGATTTTTGTTCGTTCGTGGGTTTGTCGCATTATACACGGCGATATGGTGGGCATTCCGGACTGGCTGCGCTGGATTTCTCCCTGGGTCGCGCTCGGTCTCGCCGTCGCGCTCGGCTGGATCCTGTTGCGGCCCGCGCCGGAGGCGCCGCCGCCTGCGCAGGCGCAACCGCGCGTGGACACGAACGTCGTCACCCCGGACCCGGAGACCGCGCCGGCCGTCGCGCCGGCCCTGTTCGTGAGCTACGCAGACGCGGTGGACGCCACCGCGCCGGCGGTCGTCAACATCTTCACCGAGCGGCGGGTCGTGGTCCCGAACGTCGCGGGCCTGCCGCCGCAGTTCGCGCAGCTGTTCGGCGATGTCTGGCCCGAATACCGCGAGCGCGTCGAGCGCAGCCTCGGGTCCGGCATCATCTACGACGTGCACGGCCACATCGTCACCAGCAACCACGTCATCGAGCGAGCGGCGCAGATTCGCGTCCAGTTGCGGGATGGGCGCGAGGCGCCGGCCACGCTGGTCGGCGTCGACCGCGACACCGACCTTGCGGTGCTTCGGATCGAACTCGGCACGCTGCCGATCATGCCGCTCGGCCGCTCGGACCGGCTGCGGGTCGGCGAGCCGGTGCTTGCGATCGGCAATCCGCTGGGCCTCGGCCAGACCGTGACCCAGGGCATCGTCAGCGCGACCGGGCGCGGCCAGCTCGGCGTGACGACCTACGAGAACTTCATCCAGACCGATGCCGCGATCAACTTCGGCAATTCGGGTGGTGCGCTCGTGGACGCCACCGGCAAGCTGGTCGGCCTCAACAGCGCCATCGCCGGGCGGCAGGCTGGCATCGAGGGCATCGGCTTCGCGATCCCGGTCGACCTCGTGCGGGGCGTCGTGGACGCGATCATCCGCGACGGCAAGGTGGTGCGCGGCTGGATCGGCATCGTGCCCGGCGACATCCCGGCCGCGGCGCTCGCGCAGGCGGACCTGCCCGAGGGTTCGGTGCTGGTCGGCCGCGTCGATGCGGGCAGCCCCGCCGGCCGCCAGGGCGTCGCGCGTGGCGACGTCATCACGCTGATGAATGGCAAGCCGCTGCGCGGCGCGCAGGACCTGCGCGCGCGGATCGCCATGCTGCAGCCGGGCGAGACCGCGCGGCTCAGGCTCTGGCGCCGCTCGCCCGCGGAGGACGACGGCCAGGAGCACAACGTCCGCATCGAGGTCGTCGAGCGCCCGCAGGAAGCGGGAGCCATGCGCTCGTCCTGAGCGCGATTCAGGTCGCCGGGCCGGGCACGCGGCGGATGTCGGCGCCGAGGCCGCGCATTTTTTCCTCGATGTGCTCGTAGCCGCGGTCGATGTGGTAGATGCGCTGCACGTCGGTCGTGCCCTCGGCGACCAGGCCGGCGAGCACGAGGCTTGCGGAGGCGCGCAGGTCAGTGGCCATGACCGGGGCGCCCGACAGGCGCGGCACGCCATGGATCACGGCCGTATGCCCTTCGATGCGCACCTCGGCTCCGAGCCGGCGGAGCTCGAGCATGTGCATGAAGCGATTCTCGAAGATCGTCTCGATGATCGTACCGTCGCCATCGGCGACTGCATCGAGCGTGGCGAGCTGTGCCTGCATGTCAGTCGGGAACCCGGGGTGCGGGGCGGTACGGATATCCACGGCGCGCGGCCGGCCGGTCATGCCGACCTCGATCCAGTCCGTGCCGACATCGACTTTCGCCCCCGCCTCGCGCAACTTCGCGATTACCGCGTCGAGGTGCGCGGGGTCCGCGCCGGTGACGCGAACGTGTCCGCGGGTGATGGCCCCAGCCACGAGGAAGGTTCCGGTCTCGATGCGATCCGGCAGCACGTGGTGTTCGCAGCCATCGAGGCGCTCGCGCCCCTCGACGACAATCGTGTCGGTGCCGGCACCCGAGATCTTGGCGCCCATCGCCGCAAGGCAGGCCGCGAGGTCGACGACCTCCGGCTCGCGCGCGGCGTTCTCGATCACCGTGCGGCCCTTCGCGAGGGTGGCTGCCATCATGAGGTTCTCGGTGCCGGTGACGGTCACGGTTTCCTGCGCGATGCGCGCACCGGTGAGCCGGCCGGCCGTCGCGTGGATGTATCCGCCCTCGATCGAAATCGAGGCGCCCATCGCCTCGAGCCCGGACACGTGCAGGTTGACCGGGCGCGCGCCGATCGCGCAGCCTCCGGGCAGCGACACACGCGCCTCGCCGTGGCGTGCCAACAGCGGGCCGAGCACGAGGATCGAGGCACGCATGGTCTTGACCAGCTCATAGGGGGCGACCGGCTCGTTGAGCCCGCTCGCATCCATGCGGACCAAGCCGCCAGCCGCGGACGTCGCGGAAACGCCCATGCGCGCGAGCAGGCGCAGCATCGTCCTGACGTCGTGCAGCTCGGGGATATTGCGCAGCGTGAGCGGGCGGTCGGTCAGCAGTCCGGCTGCAAGGATCGGCAGCGCGGCGTTCTTCGCGCCCGAGGCGCGTACTTCACCCTCGAGGCGCTTGCCGCCGGTGATCTGGAACTTGTCCACGCGCCGCGCCCGCGCTCAGCCCGCGCCACGCCGCGCCCACTCCCCGGGCGTCGGCGTGTCGAGCGACAGGGCGTGAATGAGGCCGCCCATCGCGCCGCCGAGCGCGCCATACACGAGTTGGTGACGCGCAATCGGACGCAGACCCTCGAACTGCGGGGCCACGACCAGCGCAGCGAAGTGCACGCCGTCCTCCGAAACGACGTGCGCGGTCGCCCCGGGCAGTGCGGCCTCGATCTGTCGGCTGATCTCCTCCGGCGACATGCCGGCATTCTAATGGTGCCGGTGCATACATTCGAACCTTTGCAGCCAGCGGAACCCACGCAAAGGTTCGAATGTATGCACCGGCACCAAAAAGAGGCCGGTGTATGATGCCGCTCCACACCGTAAATACCTTGCGCAACCGATGAATGACGCCGCCGACAGCCAGCGCCTGGTCGAAATGGGGCGCGAGGCGCTCCGGATCGAAGCACGTGCCGTCGCAGCGCTCGTCGAGCGCCTGGGCAGTGATTTCGGGAAGGCCTGCAGCATGCTGCTTGCCTGTCCGGGCCGCGTCGTGGTTTCGGGCATGGGCAAGTCGGGGCACATTGGCGGCAAGATCGCGGCAACGCTGGCGAGCACCGGCACCCCCGCCTTCTTCCTGCACGCGGCCGAGGCGAGCCACGGCGACCTCGGCATGGTCGCCAAGGGCGACGTGGTGCTCGCGATCTCCTACTCCGGCGAGACCGCGGAGCTCCTGACGATCCTGCCGCTGTTCAAGCGCATGGACGCGCCGCTGATCGCGATGACGGGAAACCCGCAGTCGACGCTCGCACGCGAGTCGGACGTTCACCTCGACGTCAGCGTCCCGGCCGAGGCCTGCCCCCTCAACCTGGCGCCCACCGCCAGCACCACGGCGACGCTCGCCATGGGCGACGCGCTCGCCGTCGCGCTCCTCAAGCACCGCGGCTTCACCGAGGAAGACTTCGCGCGCTCGCATCCGGGCGGTTCGCTGGGCCGGCGCCTGCTGCTCCACGTGTCCGACGTCATGCGCAGCGGCAACGACCTGCCGCGTGTTCGACCCGACACGCCGCTGACCGAGGGACTCCTCGAGATGTCGCGCAAGCGCCTCGGGCTCACCGCGGTCGTCGACGGCGATGACCGGGTGGTCGGGGTGTTCACCGACGGCGATCTCCGACGCGCGCTCGACCGCCATGTCGACATCCAGAAGAGCCGCATGTCGGACGTCATGACGCGCAACCCGCGCTCGGTCGGCGCCGGCGAGCTCGCCGCCGAGGCCGTGCTGATGATGGAGAAGCACGCGGTGAACGGGCTGCTGGTGCTCGACGACGCGGGGCGCCTCGCCGGCGCGCTGAACGTTCACGACCTGCTGCGCGCGGGGGTGATGTGACGCCGGCCGCCGAGATCGCGTTGCTGGTGCTCGACGTGGACGGCGTGCTGACCGACGGCCGGCTCTGGTACGGCCCGGACGGCGAGCAGCTAAAGGCATTTCACGTGCGCGACGGCCACGGCATCAAGCGACTCGTCGCCGCCGGCGTCGGCGTCGCGGTGATCTCCGGCCGGCGTTCGGCCGCGGTGGCCACACGCATGCGCGAGCTCGGCGTCAGAGACGTCTCCCAGGGTGTCGGCGACAAGGCGCGCGCGCTCGACGAACTCCTCAAGCGCAACGCGATCGAGCCGCGGCGCGTCGCCTGCCTGGTCGACGACACGCCCGACCTCGGCATGATGGCGGCGGTCGGGCTGCCCGCTGCCGTCGCCGACGCGCATGCCGAGGTGCTCGCCGCAGCGAAGCACGTCACCCGCGCGGCGGGTGGTCGCGGCGCCGTGCGCGAATTCTGTGACTGGCTCCTCGAGTCGAGGGGCGCACGGCCGTGATCGCAAGGCTGGTCCTGCTGGCCGGGTTCGTGGCGCTGGTTGCGGCGCTCGTGCAGTGGCGCGTCGTCGATCGCGAGCCGGCCGCGGATCGCGGCGACGAGGCGAATCCCGGCTACTTCCTGACCGGCGTCGACCTGCAGGAGTTCGGCGTGGACGGCAAACTCCGCATCGGCCTGCAGTCCATTTCGGCCAACCAGGACCCTGTCAGCGGCGTCGTGCGGCTTTCGGAGGTCGCGGTCGACTACCATGCGCCGACCGGGCAAACCTGGAAACTGACTTCGGACGAGGCGCGGGTGCCGCAAGGCGGAAGCACCGTCGAGTTCGAGGGTGACGTGCTCCTCAAGGGCCGCCCGGGCGGCGAGCCGCAGGCCGCCGAGCTGCACACGCCGCGCCTGACACTCGACACCGTCAACGAAGTCGCGGATACGCGCTCGCCCGTCGAACTCGCGTTCGGAACGCACCGCCTGCGCGGACTGGGCATGCATGCGGACCTCAAGGCCGGCATGCTCCGGCTGGAATCGGACGTCAATGGCCAGTTCACGCCCTGAGTTCCTGCTCGCCCTGCTGCTGTGCGCCAGCGTCACGGCCGCGGGCGCCGCCGAGGAGCGCGAGCAATTGCCGATCCAGCTGACGGCAAGCTCGCTGAACTACGACAGCAAGAAGGGCGTGGTCGAGTACGGGGCGGTGACCATCACGCAGGGGCAGATCCGCATCACGGCCGACAGTGCCGTGACCACCGGCGTCAACTTCGACGACAGCAAGTGGCAGTTCAGCGGCACGGTGCGCATCTCGATGCCGGACGGCGCGCTTGCGAGCGACACGGCCGACGTGAGGTTCGCGCGCGGCGAGGTGCAGAGCGCGAGCGTCACCGGCGCGCCGGCGACCTTCGAGCAGAAGCGCAAGGACGAGCTTGCCCGGGGCCGCGCGGGCCGCATCGACTACGACATGAGGCGCGGCACGGTCGAGCTCACGGGCAGCGCCTGGCTGTCGGACGGCAAGACCGAAATCACCGGCGAGACGCTCGTCTACAGCACGGCCAACCAGGCCGTCGTCTCGCAGAAGGAAGTCGTCATCACGATCCAGCCGGGCGAGCCGAAGAACGAAACGAAGAAGCCCGAGCCATGAGCGAGCTCGCGGCTACGGGGCTCGAAAAAAGTTACCGCAAGCGAAAGGTCGTCTCCTCGCTCTCGCTCTCGATCGCGAGCGGCGAGGTCGTCGGCCTGCTCGGGCCGAACGGCGCCGGCAAGACGACCGCCTTCTACATGATCGTCGGACTCGTGCCCTGCGACGGCGGCCGGATCACGCTCGACGGCGAGGACATCACGACGCTGCCGATGCATGCGCGCGCCCGGCGCGGCGTCGGCTACCTGCCGCAGGAACCTTCGATCTTCCGGCGCCTGTCCGTGATGGACAACATCCGCGCGATCCTCGAGACGCGCGATGACCTCGACGACGCGGCACGCGCCGAGGCGCTTGAAAGCCTGCTCGAGGAACTGCACGTCGCGCACCTGCGCGACCACCTCGGCATGAGCCTGTCCGGTGGCGAGCGCCGCCGCGTGGAGATTGCGCGCGCGCTCGCCGCGAATCCGGCCTTCATCCTGCTCGACGAGCCGTTCGCCGGTGTCGATCCGCTCTCGGTCCACGACATCCAGCGCATCGCCCGCCACCTCGCGGACCGCGGCATCGGCGTGCTGATCACCGACCATAACGTGCGGGAAACGCTGGGAATCTGCATACGGGCGTATATCGTGAACCAGGGCACCGTGCTGGCGTCCGGAACGGCGGACGAGATCCTTGCAAATCCCGAGGTGCGCAAGGTCTACTTGGGGCAGGATTTCAGGCTCTAGTCCGCGCTGGAAAGGAGGGGCGGCGGCCGCATGATGAAGCCCAGCCTCCAGCTTCGCCTCGGCCAGCAGCTGGCGATGACGCCGCAGCTGCAACAGGCCATCCGCCTGCTGCAGCTGCCGACCCTCGAGCTCCAGGCCCAGGTGCTGCAGGCACTCGAGAGCAACGTGATGCTCGAGGCCGTCGAGGATTTCGAGTCGACCTGGTCGACGGAGGCGGCGCCGCGCGAGGAACCGGACCAGGAAGGCGGCGACGAACCGGTGGTCGAGATCGGCGACGACTGGACCGAGCCGAGCGCGGCGGAATCCGAGGCGCCGTGGTCCGGCACCGGCGACCGCGAGCTCGAGCTGCCGGACGATGCGGGCCGCACGCTGCGCGACCACCTGGGCTGGCAGCTGGAGCTCGCGCACCTGCCGCCCGACGCGCTCTCGATCGGGCGCGCCCTCATCGACGCGATCAACGACGACGGCTACCTCACCGAGCCGCTCGAGGCGATTGCCGAAGCGCTCGCCGGCGAAGTGCGCACCGACGCAGCCGGCGTCGCGCGGGTACTCGCCGTGGTGCAGCAGCTCGACCCCTCCGGCGTCGGCGCCCGCTCGGTCGCCGAATGCATCGAGCTGCAGCTTGCGCAGCTCGATGCAGCGACCCCGGGGCTCGCGACCGCACGCGCCCTCGCCCACCGGCACCTGGAGCTGGTTGCCGGCCGCGACCTCGCGGCGCTGCAGCGCGAGCTGCGCGTGAGCGGAGACGACCTCGAGGTCGCGCTGGCCCTGGTGCGCAGCTGCCACCCGCGGCCGGGCGCCGCCTTCCAGGCAGGCCGCACCGAGTACGTCGTGCCGGACGTGTACGCGCGCCGCACGCCCGAGGGCTGGATCGTCGAATTGAACCCGGCTGCCCTGCCGCGCGTGCGCATCAACGAGGGCTACGCCGGCATGATCACGCGAGCACCGGACCACGCCGTGTTGCGCGCGCAGCTGCAGGAGGCGCGCTGGCTGATGCGCAGCCTCGAGATCCGCAACGACACCATGCTGAAGGTGGCGCGCACGATCGTCGAGCGGCAACAGGCCTTCCTCGACCGCGGCGAGGAGTCGATGGAACCGATGATCCTGAAGGACGTCGCCGAGGCAGTCGCGATGCACGAGTCCACGATCTCGCGGGTGACCACCGGCAAGTACCTGCACACGCCGCGCGGCGTCTACGAGTTCAGGTACTTCTTCTCGAGCCAGGTGGCGGGCGACGACGGCGCCGGCGTCTCGTCGACCGCGATCCGTGCCAAGATCCGCAAGCTGGTCGCGCAGGAGCAGCCGGGCAAGCCCCTCTCCGACCAGCAGATCGTCGAGCTGCTCTCCGCGGACGGCGTGCAGGTGGCGCGCCGCACGGTCGCGAAATATCGCGAGGCGCTCGGCATCGCACCCTCGAGCGCGCGCCGGCAGGCCGCAGGGCGCTGACGGGACCAGGAATGGAACCCAGGGACAGGAGGATCGAGCCATGCAGTTGACACTGACCGGCCACCACGTCGAGGTGACGCCGCCGCTTCGCGACTATGTGCGCAAGAAGCTGGACCGCGTGCTGCGCCACTTCGAGCGCGTCGTGGACGTGCACTGCGTGCTGACGGTGGAAAAGCTCGAGCACAAGGCCGAAGCGACGCTCGGGGTCAGCGGGGCCGTGATCCACGCCGACGCCCGGGACGGCGACATGTACGCCGCAATCGACGCGCTCGCGGACAAGCTGGACCGGCTGGTGCGCAAGCACAAGGAGAAACTCGCCGACCACCATGCGTCCGAGGTAGCGCGCGGAAGGCCCGCCTGAGCGGGGCCGCCATGACGCGCCTCGTCGTCGTCAGCGGCCTGTCGGGGTCCGGCAAGAGCGTCGCGCTCAACATGCTGGAGGACCTCGGCTGGTATTGCATCGACAACATCCCGGCCGGCCTCGTGCAGGCGCTGGTCTCGCACTCGCTGCGCAGCGACGAGCCCATATACCGGCGGCTGGCCGTCGGTCTGGATGCGCGCAACCGGCCGGACGACCTGGCGTCGATTCCCGCGCTGGTGGTGGACCTGCGTCGCTCGGGCCTGCGCTGCGAAGTGCTGTACCTGCACGCTGAGGACGACGTGCTATTGCGTCGCTATGCCGAGACGCGCCGCCGGCACCCGCTTGCCGGCGCCGGCGTCTCGCTCGCAGACGCGATCGCCGAGGAGCGGCGCCTGCTGCATCCGCTGATCGACAGCGCGGATCTCGTCATCGACACGTCCCGCATGAGCATGCACGAGCTGCGGGACCAGATCGCGAAGCGCGTGGAGCCGAACGCGCCCGGGCGCCTGTCGATCCTGTTCGAGTCGTTCGGCTACAAGAACGGAATGCCCGGCGACGCCGATTTCGTGTTCGACGCGCGCACGCTCCCGAACCCGTACTGGGAGCCGGCGCTCAAGCCGCTGACCGGCCGCGACCCGAAGGTGATCGAATTCCTCGAGGCCAGTCCGCGCGTGGAGCTGATGGTGGACGACCTCGTGCGCTTCATCGACAGCCGGCTTCCCGAGTACGAACAGGCGAATCGCGGCTACCTCACGATTGCGATCGGCTGCACCGGCGGCCAGCACCGCTCGGTCTACCTGGTCGAACGCCTCGCGCGGCACTTCCGGCAGCGGTACCCGCAGCTGCTGGTGCGACACAACGCGCTGCCGCCCTAGGCAACGTCAGTCGATGCGCGCGCCGTACCTGCGATCGAGGCCGAGGAACGCCGAGATCTCGGTGCGCCGCTGCCCGGCATCGCGCTCGCCGGCCGCGATCAGCTCGCGCGTGTAGGCGCCCTCGAACAGCAGGTACGACAGCAGGCGGCCGCCGCGCGCGCCGCGCACGCCGAGTATGCGCAGCAGCGCCCGCAGCGGCCCCGGCATCGCGTCCCGGTGCGCGAGCGCTATTTCCACCGGGTCCTGCCCGGGCTGCAGCACCAGCGTGTCCACCTGGCGTAGGCCGAAGGGGACCGGACCCGGCCGCCGCCCGACCAGCAATGCGTTGGTCCGGTTCAATTGCTCGAGGTCGGACTGCAGGCTTTCGATGAAGAGGGAATCCAGCATGGACCCGAACTGCTCGGCCATGTTGGGCGAGGTGCCCGGCGGTCCGCGGCCTGCTCCGGGATGCCGTACCCCGATCGCCAGGACCCGGTCGGCGCCGAGGTGGATGGCCGGCGCGAACGGCGTCGACTGCCGCAGCGCACCGTCGCCGAAGTGGCTGCCCTCCAGGACGACCGGCGGGAACAGGAGCGGGATCGCGGCGCTCGCCATCAGGTGGTCCACGCCGAGCCTGGCGGGCGCTCCGCGCCGGCCGACGCGTTCCCAGGCCGCGAACGGCCGCGAGCTCTGGACGAACGTCACGCTCTCGGCGCGGTCCAGCGAAGTCACGGTGACCGCCAGCGAGTCGGGCCGGCCCGCCGCGACAGCGCAGGCAAGCGCCTCGAAGTCGATCTCACGTGCAAGCAGCGCGCCGAGCGGCGAGTTGTCGAGCAGCGAACGCGGCATCGGCAGGAGCCAGCCGCCGGACACCAGCGCAAGGAGCAGGTGCAGGCCGGAACGCAGCATGTCGTGCGTACTGGCGCGGAAAACCTGGTTGGTGCGAAACCCGCCCCATACCCGTGCGAGCGCCTCGCTCGCCTGGCAGAAATCCGCGGCGCCTGCGGCGAGAACCGCGGCGTTGATCGCGCCGGCCGAGGTGCCGCACACCACAGGGAACGGCAGCGCGCTGCCCGGCGGGTGCCAGCTCGCGATTGCCCGGAGCACGCCGACCTGCCAGGCGGAACGCGCGCCTCCCCCAGGCAGCAGCAGTGCAATGCGCGGAGTTTCAGTCATTCCGATACTATGCGATACCCCGAGGAGGAGCCCTCATGACCAGAATCCTGCATGGCGCTGCCATCGCCCTTTCGTGCCTGCTCGCGGGCGCCGCGCTTGCAGCGGACCCGCCCGAGGTGGGTTCGCCCGCGCCGGCCTTCAAGCTCCAGGACCAGACCGGCAAGTGGCACGAGCTCTCTGACTACCAGGGCAAGTGGGTGGTTCTCTACTTCTATCCGAAGGACAACACGCCGGGCTGCACGACGCAGGCCTGCGAGTTCCGGGACAACATCTTCGCCTACCGCGAGCTCGGTGCCGTGATCCTCGGCGTCAGCGTCGACGATGTGGACTCGCACAAGGAGTTTTCCGAGCAGTACAGCCTGCCGTTCCCGATCCTGGCGGACTCGGAGAAGAAGACGGCGACTGCCTACGGGACGCTCACGAAGTACGTCGGCATCGCCGAGCTGGCCCGCCGTGACACCTTCATCATCGATCGCGAGGGCCGGGTCGCGAAGCACTACGTCAAGGTGGACCCGAAAGGCCACTCCGACGCCGTGATCGCGGACCTGAAGCAGCTCGCCAAGGCTGCGGCGCCGAAGGGGTAGCCGGAGGGGTCTGACCCCTTGATGGGCAGACCCGAGGTCAGGCGATTACATGAACGATCAAGGGGTCAGACCCCTCCGCTTCGAGGGTTCAGCAGGCTACGTCGCGCCGCCCGAGCTCGCGCTCGCGGTCAATGCGGCGGTCACGCTGGGGCGGCCGCTGCTCGTCAAGGGCGAACCCGGCACCGGCAAGACGCAGCTCGCGCAGGAAGTCGCGCGCGCGCTCGATGCGCCGCTCTTCGAGTGGCACATCAAGTCCTCCAGCAAGGCGCAGCACGGGCTCTACGAGTACGACGCCGTCTCCCGCCTGCGCGACTCGCAGCTCGGCGACGGGCGTGTCCACGACATCGCGAACTACATCGTCCCCGGCATGCTCTGGCGCGCCTTCGAGAGCGAGCGGCGTGCCGTTCTGCTGATCGACGAGATTGACAAGGCGGACATCGAGTTCCCGAACGACCTGCTGCGCGAGCTCGATCGCATGGAGTTCTACGTCTACGAGACGCAGCGGCTCGTGCGCGCCACGCACCGGCCGGTGGTGTGCATCACCAGCAACAACGAGAAGGAGCTTCCGGACGCCTTCCTGCGCCGCTGCTTCTTCCACTACATCCGCTTCCCGGACACGGAGACCATGGAGCGCATCGTTGCGGTCCATCACCCGGGGCTCAAGAAGGCATTGCTGGCGGAGGCGCTCGGCGCCTTCTACCGCATCCGCGAGATGCCCGGCCTCAAGAAGAGGCCGTCGACCTCGGAGCTGCTCGACTGGATCAAGCTGCTGATCGCCGAGGATATCCCGCCGGAGGCCCTGCGCGCCGACGACGCAAAGGCGGCGATTCCCCCGCTCTACGGCGCGCTGCTCAAGAACGAGCAAGACGTGCACCTGTTCGAGCAGCTCGTGTTCATGCACCGGCGGGCGAGCCGTCCCGGCTAGGCGCGCTGCGCCGTGCTGATCCGCTTCTTCGTGATGCTCCGCGCCGCCGGCGTGCCCGCGACGCTGACGGAGTTCCTGGCGCTGCTCGAGGCGCTGGCCAAAGGTGTGATCGAACCCGCCGGTTCGATGGCCGAGCAGTTTTACTTCCTGTCCCGAGCCGTCCTCGTCAAGGACGAACGCCACTACGACCGATTCGATCGCGTGTTCGCCGCGCACTTCCAGGGCGCCGAAGCTGCCTTCGAGGCGTTGCTCGCAGCCGAGGTGCCCGCAGACTGGCTGCGGCAGTCCCTGGCGCTCGCGCTCAGCGACGAGGAGAAGGGGCGCATCCAGTCGCTCGGCGGCTGGGAGGCGCTGATGCGGGCGCTGCGCGCGCGGCTCGCCGAGCAGAAATCCCGGCACGAGGGCGGCAACCGCTGGATCGGCACCGGCGGCGGCTCGCCCTTCGGCGCGCATGGCTACAACCCTGAAGGCGTGCGCCTCGGCGGCTCGGGCAGCAACCGCCGCGCGGTCAAGGTCTGGGAGCGCCGCGAGTTCGCGAATCTCGAAGATGCCGAGCGACTCGGCCGGCGCAACGTCAAGCTGGCGCTGCGGCGCCTCCGGCGCTTCGCGCGCCAGGGCGCGGCCGACGTGCTCGACCTCGACGGCACGATCGACGCGACAGCCCGCCGCGCGGGCCTCCTCGAACTGCGCATGGTCCCGGAACGGCACAACGCGGTGAAAGTCCTGCTGTTCCTCGACGTCGGCGGCTCGATGGACGAGCACGTGCGCCTTTGCGAGGAACTCTTTGCCGCCGCGCGCAGCGAGTTCAGGCACCTCGAGCATTATTACTTCCACAATTTCGTCTACGAATCGGTGTGGAAGGACAACCTCCGTCGCCACGCCGAGCGTACGCCACTGCCGCAGCTCATGCGCACTTACGGGCACGACTACCGGCTGGTGATCGTCGGCGACGCGACGATGAGCCCCTACGAGATCCTGCAGCCGGGCGGCAGCATCGAGCATTGGAACGAGGAGCCGGGCGCGACCTGGATGAAGCGCCTGCTAGCCGCCTATCCGCGCCACGCCTGGCTCAACCCGGGGCCGCAGGATCGCTGGGAATTCTCGCCCTCGGTGCGGATCGCGCGCGAACTCGTCGAGGACCGGATGTTTCCGCTCACGCTCGCAGGACTCGATCGCGCGATGAGAAGCCTGCAATAGCGCGCGGCAGCCCTGTCAATGGCACTCAAAGTCGTCCTTGCCCACGGGCCCGCAGGAATCCGGCCACTTGCCGCTCTGGCGCCAGAATTCGGCGAGGCCCCCCTCGCGCATCAGTTCCTTGAATCGCGGGTCGGCACGCGCGCCGGAGTAAACCAGCAGCCACGGCTGATACCAGGTAAAACTGCTCTTGTTGCTACGCAATCGATTCAGGTTGGGTCGGAGCAAGCTGAATGCGAGATCCCGATCACCCAGGGCATCGGCCATATGGAAAGGAACGTCCTCTCCGGACGCCGCGGCGTTTTTCAGAATGGCCAGCATTTCCTGACGGTTGGGGATGGCGACGGCGAAGTCGCGCACCCACTGCGGCGGCGGGTCGCCAGAAAACGATAAACCCCCCAGCAGTTCGCGCAGCGCCTGCGGATCGGCGTCCTGGCGCCCCAGACCGCGCACAAACGCCAGATAGTTCGTGGACCCATCGAAGCCGTCGAGTCTCAGGCTGCGCTGATACTCCGCCTCGGCCTCTTCGAACCGCCCGGCGGCAAAGTAGTTGAATTGCTGCCAGTCGGACACCAACAACGCGCGCGGTTCAACCTCGTTGATCTGGCCTTGCAATTCGATCGCCTCATTGATGCGGCCGGTGGCGAAGAGCACGTCGGCCAGCGGTTGGGCCCGTTCAAAGCTGGAAGGCCCCGACTCCAGGAGCTGCCTGGCAACGGCTTCGGATTCCGCCCATTTCTCGTCGCGCTGCAGATCGATGCTGCGCTTCCTCAACGCGACCCAGCTGTCCGGGGCCAGCTCCGTCACCCGGCGCCAGGCTTGCTGCGCCTCGGCTTGCAACTGCTCCGCCTGTTCCGGCTGGCTGTCGCCGAATGATTGCGCGAGACCCTGGAGCGACTCTGCAAAGCCAGCCCAGGCGACGACGAACTGCGGATCCAGGCGCACCGCATCACGCATCAGCCCGACCATTCGGCGCTGATCCTCGGGACCGAAACGCTCGCCGAGCATCAGCTCGCGCCATTCCCAGTACCGCCTGGCGGCCTCCAGGTTCCGTGTGCCGCCCTTCGCCCGGTTCAGCGCACCCACGTCCAGCGTAACGGAGAGGGCGCGCGCGACGTCCCGCGCGATCTCATCCTGTGCTGCAAGAATTCCAGTTTGCTGGTGCTCGTAGGGACGCGATGACCAGCGGCGCGTGCCATTTCTGCCGTCGATGAGTTGTACCGTGACGCGCAGCCGCTCGCCGTCGCCGCGCAGGCTGCCTTCCAGCAGGTTGGCGACGCCGAGTTCCTTCGCGATCACCCGGAGGTCTTCGTTCCTGCCCTTGAACGAGAAGCTCGATGCACGAGCGGTGACGCGCAGGTCCGGGATCTCCGCAAGCTGGTTTGCCACCTCCTCGGCCAGGCCGTCGGCAAGACGATCCTGCTCGGGATCGCCGGTGAGATTCGTGAACGGCAGTACCGCGATGCTCTGCACGGTGGCGGGCACGTCGCGCGGTCGCAGCAACGCCACGCCTGCCGCAACAACCAGGGCCAGCACGGCCAGTCCGGAGACCAGCCTGGGACGGGTCCAGAAACGGCCGATTCTCGCGCGTGCCGTATGTGCTCCAGCGAATGGCCTCAGTGCCTGGCCGAAGGCGACAGCATCCGCGAAGCGGTCAGCCGGATCCGCAGACAACGCCTTTTCCACCACCTCGCGCAGGTCGCCCGAGAGCACACGGCCCTGCGATCCATCCGCCTCCGTGGACCGATGCCCGCCGGGCCGCACCCCGGTGAGCAGTTCATGCAGCACCACGCCGAGAGAATAGATGTCGCTGCGCAGGTCGACCGGTTCGCCACGCAGCAGTTCCGGACTGGCGTAGGCTGGAGTCAGCGCGCGACCCCAGGACTGCGTCACGGACGAATTGTCAGTATCCGCGCGCAGCAGCCTTGCCACGCCGAAATCCAGCAGGCGCACCTCTCCTTGTTCCGTGACGAGGATGTTCGACGGCTTCAGGTCGCGATGCAGGACCTGGTGCCGGTGCGCGTAACCCACCGCATCGAGCACCTGCATGAAAAGCCCGATACGAGCGGCCGGGTCGAGCTCGCGGCTATCGCACCAGGCGACGAGTTGCTCGCCCTGCACGTACTCCATCGCGATGTAGGGAGCGCCCGCTGTATCGACGCCGGCATCGTAGAGTCGGGCGATGTTCGGGCTCTCGAGTGTGGCGAATATGCGGCATTCACGCGCGAACCGCTCCGCCAGCTCGGCCGGCTTGCCATGCAAGCGGGGAATCTTCAGGGCGACCTGGCGCTCGAACGCACCATCGGCGCGATTCGCCAACCAAACTTCGGCCATTCCGCCGGCACCCAACGGCCGGAGCAGTTCGTAAGCGCCGAGCCGTTCACCTGCCCGACGGTCGATCCTGCCGCCTTCCAGCGCGCCTGTGGCCTCAATGTTCGGCATTCGATCCAGCACGCTGCCGATGGCGCCCGCCGGATCGTCCGACAGCAAGTTCTCGCGCAGTGCCTGTAGCAGCGGCTGGTCCCATTCGGGCAGCGAATTGAGCCAGACGTACCGCTGCTCCGGCGTCAGGGTCATGGCCTCGTCCAGCAACTCCCCGAGGCGCGCCAATTCCCGATTCGACAGGCCCATGCGGCGCGGTCCTATTCCATGGCCGCGCGCAGCATCAGCCTGGCCTTGAGCCACAGCCGCTGCACGGTACGGTCGGTGACATCCAGTACATCGGCGATCTCCTGCTCGCTGTAACCGCCGAAGTAGCGCATCTGCACCACCTGGGCGAGGCGATCGTCGACCTGTGCCAGCGCTTCGAGCGCATCGTGCACGCGCAGGATCTCGTCTTCACCGGCCGGCAGCTTTTCTTCCAACTGGGTCGACAGCGTCAGGCGCCGCCGTCCCGCCCCGCGCTTCTCCGCCGCACGTTCGCGCGCGCTGGAGACGATCACCGAGCGCATCACCTGGGACGCGAACGCGAAGAACGCGCGCCGGTCCTCGGCCCGCAGTGCGCCGCCCTTCACGTAGCGGAGGTAGGACTCGTGCACGAGGCCCCGCGTATCCAGCAGGGTGTCGCGCCCCCCATCGCGCAGACGCGCGCGCGCCAGGCGTTCCAGGACCGGATAGGCCGCGGCAAACAGGGCATCCCGGGCGCCCCCGTCGCCGGTCGACGCCTGCTGGAGCAGCCGGGTGATCTCCGTCATCGGCGCCTCTAAGGGCCCCTTACCCCTGTGCGCGAATTCTAACCCGCCGGCATGTCGGGTTTGGACCCTGGATTGCGTCCTGTCGAGTAACCGCTGTTTGAGCGGGCAAACCAACGCAAAGGGAGAAAATTCGATGCGAAACAATGCTCACGAGGGGATCTGGCGCGGCGCACGGCTTCTCGCAGCCAGCGCGCTTGCAACGGTGATTATGGCAAGCGGAAACGCCGCGTTGGCGACTGGCGACAGTACTTACGGCATTTCCGGTAACAGCACGTTCTCGGACTGCGGTGCCGAGGGCTCCGACTTTGCGCTCCTGTTTACAGGGAGCCTGAAGGGCTGTCTCAGCATCTTCGTCCAGGGTTACAGCTGCAAGGAAGTGAACGGTTTCGCCCACTATACGGAACGCGGTCGCGAGTACTTCGTCGGCAAGTGGCGCGGCCAAAAAGGCAGATTCTCCACGGACTACAAGGTCGACGCGGCCTACGCCCAGGGCTTCTGCGAGTCCTTCGATTACAGTCTCGAATTGAGTGGCAGCTGCATCCACAAGATCCACGGCCAGAGTGGCGTGTTCGCCAATTCCGAAGGGGTATACACGATGTTCGACGTGATCACCGGCGTGACGGGTGATCCGGTCACCGGCACGTTCGCGGCCGGCTCCGGGGGAAACAATTTTCTCTACGTCGGCCGTATCATGACGAGTGAAACGAGCGGGCCGACAGCTTTCGAAGACGCCGCTCCCCTGGAGTTTCGTTCTTCCTCGACTGCCGCCGTTGCAGCCCGAAAGGCCAGTTCACGTCGATCCTGCTGACGCTCGCGCAGATCGATCCCGCGGTGCGTCGGCGCCTCAGTCACCCTGAGGCGCCGCGCACCGTGCTCAGGGAGCCGGCAGCTTGTAGACCACGCCTCCCTTCATCACGAATCGGACGTCCTCCAGGAGCTTCACGTCCTCGAGCGGATCGCCGGCAACGGCGATGAGGTCCGCGAGCAACCCGGGCTCGATCCTGCCGCGGTCCGGCGTGCCGAGCAGCTCTGCATTCACGATCGTGGCGCTGCGGATCGCATTCAGCGGCGTGTCGCCGTGCTTCACGCGGGCCGCGAACTCCTTCGCATTGTCGCCATGCGGGAAGACACCGGCATCGGTTCCGAACGCGACCTTGAGGCCGTTCTTCAGCGCGCGCTGGAAGCTCTCGACGGCGAGCGGCGCGAGATAGCGCTGCTTCCCGGCCAGCAGCGGCGGCAGCGACGCCGGGTCGAGCGCGTCGACCAGGTGCATGTTCGGCGTGACGAAGTTGCCGTTCTTCCTGATGATGGCGGCCGCCTCCTCGGTCATCATCGAGTTGTGCTCGATGCTGTCGATGCCCGCCTCGCTCGAGGCGATGATGCCCTCGGTGCCGTGGGCGTGAGCGGCGATCCGCAGGCCGTGGCGATGCGCCTCGTCGGCAGCCGCGCGCAGCTCTTCCAGCGAGTACTGCTGCGCGCCGGCCGGTCCCTCGAACGAGAGCACGCCGGCAGTCGCGCAGATCTTGATGACTCTGGCGCCGTGCTTGACCTGGTAGCGCACGGCTTTCAGCACCTCGTCGACGCCGTCGGCCGAGCCCGACACGAATTCCGGCGGCGCGACGCCCGGCCCGAGCCCGGTCGTCTGGTCGCAATGCCCCCCGGTGATCGAGAGCGCGTGGCCGGCCGGGATCACCCGCGGGCCCCGCACCCAGCCCTTGTCGATCGCGCGCATCAGCGCGACGTCCGAAAACCCGAGCCCGGTGCCGAGGTCCCGCACGGTCGTGAAGCCCGCGAGCAGGGTCTTCTCGGCGTGCGGGATCGCGCGCATCGCGAAGTCCGCGCCCGTGAAGCGCACCGGCTCCGTTTCCCAGCCCGCGTCGATGATGTAGTTGAGGTGAACGTGATCGTCCATGAGGCCAGGCAGCAGCACGTGGCCCGGCAGCGCGACGGTCCGCGCGCCGGCGGGACGCGCGGCGGGGTTGACCGCGGCGATCTTCTCGCCCTCCACGACCAAAACCGCGGGACGCACGACGCGGCCGGCCACTACGTCCAGGTAACCGTCCGCCTCGATGACCACCGTTTCCGCGCCTGCGTTCGCGGCGGCAAGCAGCCCAGCAAGGAGCACCGGCCCGAGCGTGCGTGCCATGACGGGTCGCCGCTTCGGCGGCGTTGGATTGCAGGCTGTCATGTTTCTCCCTGGATCCGAACCGGCGAATGATAGCCGCGATCAATGCGCGGCGGGCGAGAGGCGCAGGATGTGCGCGGCTTCCGCCGGCAGGAACGGCGTCGCCTCGCCCCGGACCCAGGCACTGTGGCCGGCACGATAGAACGGCGAGAGCGGATGGCCGCTCTGCCCCGCCGGCATGTGAAAGTAACCTTCCGCTTCGCGCCCCGGCGAGACGCCGAATCGCTCCGACGCGCCGAACCCGGGCGATTGCACGCGCGGCATCGACCAGTCGCCCGGCAGGGATTCTGCCGGCATGTCGAGCAAGCGCGCGAGCACCGGCAGGGCCTCGCTGATCGGATGGCGGATGCGGGCAACGTTGACCGCACCCCAGCGGCAGGCGGCGAGGCTCGCGCAATCGGCTGGCCGGTCGCGCGCCGTGCGCGCGGCGACGTCCGCGAGCCAGGCGTCCCAGTCCGCGAAGCGCGGGTCGAGCAGGTTTTGCGGGCCGGCCGCGACCAGCCGCCAGGCGACTTCCGTGAAGCGCTCCGGCGCGCGCCACTCGTAGACCGGCCAGCGCGCGAGCGCGGGTGCGGCGATCATGCGGAAGGCGCGCTTCGCCACGCGGCGCTCGAAGTCGCGCAGCAGGCGATAGCCTGCGTCGTCGACCGCGGCATGCCCGCTCCACCCGGCGACGAGTCGCGCGGCCTCGGCCTCCCCGGCTCGCTCGAGCGCGCGCAGCAGGATCGGCTGCCAGTGCGCGAGGTAGTCAGCACGGTCGTCGAGCTGGATCGCCAGCATGTCGGCGGGCGTCGCCGCGTCGAGGACGCTCAGCCGTTCGCGGATCTGGCGCGCGCGCGCAGCGGCCGCGTAGTCGCCGTCGCCGATCCGCGCGAACGCCTCGCCGCCCATGACGCGCGCATTCGCGCTCCAGGCGTAGCCGGACGGCGGATCGAGGAATCGCGGCGCTTCGGCGCGCGGCAGCCACCCCTGCCAGCCTGCGCCCGGCGCGTGCCACGAAGACGGCCTCGTCGCGTCGATGCCCTGGCGCAGCGGCAACCGGCCGGACAGCACCCAGCCGATCCGTCCGCCGGCGTCTGCGATCATGACGTTCTGCCCTGGCATGCCGGCGCCGCCGATGGCGGCCGCGGCCTGGTCGAGGTCCTGGGCCTGTTCGAGGGCGAGCAGCGCCATGTCGGTCGCGCCGGCGCGATGCGCGGTCCAGGCGAGTGCCAGCTCGCGTCCCTCGCCGTCGTCGCCGATCACCGGGCCCCAGATCGTGCGGCGCAGTTCGAGGGTCACCGGTTGCGCACCCGCGACCTCGATCGTCTCGCGGTCGACCTCGAAGGCCCGCGGGCCGTCGGCAGTCAGGTAAGTGTTCGCCTGCGGCCCTGCCTCGAGGCGCACGAGATCCTGGAAATCGCCGTAGCTGTTCGTGAATCCCCAGGCGACGCGGCCATTGCTGCCGGCGACGATCGCCGGCACGCCCGGCAGGCTGGCCCCGGTCACGTCGAGCCCGTCCACTGTGGCGACGAGCCTCGCGCGGTACCAGATGTTCGGGACGCGCAGGCCGAGGTGCATGTCATTCGCGACCAGCGCGCCGCCGCCCTGCACACGGCCACCCGCGACCGCCCAGTTGTTGCTGCCGACCTTGGCGGCAGCGCCTGCATCAGGCGCATCGAGCGACTCGAAGATCGCGCGGTCGAGCCTGCGCAGGTCGTACTCCTCCGCGGACGGCAGCGACACCTCGGGCAGGCGGCTGCCGTCGAGCGGCGCTTCCCAGGTCGGATCGGGCTCGACCAGCAGGCGAAAAACGGCGGCTGGCAGAACGGCAGCCAGGCGCCCGCGCTGCTGCTCGTCGGCGTCGTCGAGTCCCTGCAGGTCGATCCACATCGCGTAGACGACGAGCAGCGAATCCTCCGCGCGCCAGGCGGCGGGCGGTTGCCCGAGCAACAGGTACTCGAAGGGCCTCGCCCGGAGCGCCGCCGCGCCGGCATTGACGCCCTCGGCGTAAGCCTCGAGCAGTTCGCGGTCGCCCGCGTCGAGCGCGGCGAACGCCTCGCGTGCGCGCTGCCGGAACTGGTGCGGGCGAAGGTGCCGGTCGGCGTCCAGGAGGCCCGCGCCCAGGAGCGCCGCGAGCTCGCCCGCGCCGGTGCGGCGCAGCAGGTCCATCTGGAACAGCCGATCCTGGGCGTGCGCATAGCCGGTCGCGCGCGCGACGTCCAAGCGCGTCGCGCCGCGGATCACCGGCACGCCCGCGGCGTCGCGCTCGATCGCGGCCGGGGCCGACAGGCCCACGAGCGCCGCTTCGCCCTCGATCGTCGGCAGGCTCGCGCGCAGCGTGAGCCAGGCGGCGGCGACTGCCGCGACCAGCAGCACGCCGATCGCGCCGAGAATCCGGACGATGACGCGCGCGGCGCGCTTCATGCGGGGCGGCGCTGGACCTTCAGGATCTTCATGGAATTGGTCCCGCCGGACACGCCCGAGAATTCGCCCTTGGTGACGATGATGGAGTCGCCTTCGGCGGCAAGCCCTCCCTCGATGAGGCGCTCGAAGATGGCGGCATAGATCTGCTCGGGCCGCGGGTGCGTCACGTCGAATTCGACCGGATAGACGCCGCGATACAGCGTCACCCGCCGCTGCGTCGATGCGTGGCGCGTGAACGCGTAGATCGGGATGTCCGAGCGTATGCGCGACATCCACAGGGCCACCGAGCCGGACTCGGTCAGCGCGACGATTGCGCGCACGTCGAGGTGGTTCGCGGTGTACATGACCGCTGCCGCTATCGCCTCGTCGGTGCGGCTCAGCTGGCCGTCCGTGCGCAGTTCGGGCCGGTTCGTGAGCTGCCACTTCTCCGCGCCTTCGATCACCTGCGCCATTGCGCGCACGACCCGCCCCGGATGGCGGCCGACGGCGGTCTCGGCCGAGAGCATCACGGCGTCGGTGTCGTCCATCACCGCATTGGCGACGTCCGAAACCTCCGCGCGCGTCGGGACCGGCGCGTGGATCATGGATTCCATCATCTGCGTCGCGGTAATGACCAGCCGGTTCTTCGCGCGCGCGAGCGCGATGATGTGTTTCTGCAGGCCGATGAGCTCCGCATAGCCGACCTCGACGCCGAGGTCGCCGCGCGCGACCATGACCGCGGCGGATTCGACCGTGATCGACTCCAGGTTCTCGATGGCTTCGCGCCGCTCGACCTTGGCGACGATGCGGCCTTCGCCGCCCGCGGCGCGCAGGAGGTCCCAGGCTTCGGCGATGTCGTTGCGGTCGCGCACGAAGGACACCGCGAGATAGTCCACGCCGAGCTTCGCGGCCATGCGGATGTCTTCGCGGTCCTTGGCGGTCAGCGCACCCGCCGAGAGGCCGCCGCCCAGCTTGTTGAGCCCTTTCATGTCGCTCAGCTCGCCGCCGGTCAGGACTTTCGTGAGCACGCGCGTGCCCTCGACGCCCGTCACTTCGAGCGCGATCAGGCCGTCGTTCAGCAGCAGCGTGTCGCCCGCGCGCACGTCGCGCGGCAGCGACTCGTAGGCGACGCCGACCACGCAATCGGTGCCGCCCGCCGGGTCGAACGCAGGGTCGAGCGTGAAGGGCTCGCCCTCGACGAGCGTGGCGCGCCCGCTCGCGAAGCGCTCGATCCTCACTTTGGGGCCGCGCAGGTCGCCGAGCACGCCGACCACGCGCCCGGCCCTTGCGGCCGCCGCGCGCACGCGCTCGACCCGCCGCGCGTGGTCGTCGAAGCTGCCGTGCGAGAAATTGACGCGGACCAGGTCGACGCCGGCCGCGACCAGGTCGGCGAGCGCCGCCTCCGGATCGGTGGCGGGACCGAGCGTCGCGACGATCTTGGTGCGCCTTGGCATCAGTGTCGTGCTCCCGCCGCCCGCCGCTCCAGCGCAGCCACTGCCGGCAGCGTCTTGCCCTCGACGAACTCGAGGAACGCCCCGCCGCCCGTCGAGATGTAGGAGACGTCTTGTTCGATGCCGTATTTCTCGATCGCGGCGAGCGTGTCGCCGCCGCCCGCGATCGAGAACGCCGGGCTCCGTGCGATCGCCTCGGCCAGCGCTTTCGTTCCCACGCCGAACGCGTCGAACTCGAAGACCCCCACCGGGCCATTCCAGATGATCGTGCCCGCCTGCGCGACGATAGCCGCGATCGCGCGCGCCGAGTCCGGCCCGATGTCCAGGATCATCTCGTCGGCGGCGACCGCGGCCGCGGGCCTGGTCGCCGCCGGCGCGGTCGCCGCGAACTCGCGCGCGACTACCACGTCGGTCGGGATCGGCAGCGCGACTCCCTTCGCCTTCGCGAGCGCGGCGAGACGCATCGCGACCTCGATCATGTCAGGCTCGTGCAGCGACTTGCCGACCGGCAGGCCCGCTGCGGCGAGGAAGGTGTTGGCGATGCCGCCGCCGACCACGAGCGCGTCCACCTTCGCGAGCAGGTTCTCGAGCACCGCGAGCTTCGTGGAGACCTTGGAGCCGCCGACCACCGCGACCAGCGGCCGCTTCGGGTTGTCGAGCGCGCGCTCGAGCGCGTCGAGCTCGGCCGCGAGCAGCGGGCCCGCGCAGGCGACCGGGGCCGCGAGCGCGACTCCGTGCGTGCTCGCCTCGGCGCGGTGCGCGGTGCCGAAGGCGTCCATCACGAACACGTCGCAGAGCGCGGCCAGGCGTGCCGCCAGCGCCGGGTCGTCCTTCTTCTCGCCCTTCAGGAAGCGGACGTTCTCGAGCAGCACGACCTCGCCGGGGCCGGCTGCCGCGGCTTCGGGCTCGCCGGCATGGAAGCGCACCGGCCGGCCCAGCAGCTTCTCGAGAACTTGCGCGACCGGCGCGAGCGACAGCGCCGGGTCGCGCTCGCCCTCCTTCGGGCGGCCGAGGTGCGACATGATGAGGACGCGCGCGCCTGCGGCAGCCGCGAGACGCAGGGTCGGCACGGCGGCGCGCAGGCGCGCATCGCTGGCCACCCTGCCGTCGGCGAGCGGGACGTTGAGGTCCTCGCGGATCAGCACCCGCTTGCCCGTGAGCATGAGGTCCGTCATGCGGGTCGCCCTCACCGGTGGCGTCCTCAGCCCGCGCGCGACCAGGCGAGCGTCGTGTCGAGCATGCGGTTCGAGAATCCCCACTCGTTGTCGTACCAGGCGCAGACCTTCACCAGCGTGCCATCCAGCACCTTGGTGAGCTGCGCGTCCACCGTGCCCGAGACCGGGTTGTGGTTGAAGTCCACGGACACGAGCGGCTCATCGGTGTAATCGAGAATGCCCTTGAGCGCGCCCGCCGAGGCTTTCTTCAGGATGTCGTTGACCTCGGCCGCGGTCGTCGCGCGCTTCGCGACGAACGTGAGGTCGACGATCGAGACGTTGATGGTCGGCACGCGCACGGCAAAGCCGTCGAGCTTGCCCTTCAGCTCCGGGAGCACGAGGCCGACCGCGGCGGCGGCGCCGGTCTTGGTCGGGATCATGGACATCGTCGCCGAGCGCGCCCGCCTGAGGTCCGAGTGGTAGACGTCCGTGAGCACCTGGTCGTTGGTGTAGGCGTGTACCGTCGTCATGATGCCGGAGACGACGCCGAGCCCGTCGTGCAGTGGCTTCACGAGCGGCGCGAGGCAATTCGTGGTGCAGGATGCATTGGAGATGACGGTCATGTCCTGGCGCAGCGTCCGGTGGTTCACCCCGTAGACGATGGTCGCGTCCACGCCGTCCGCCGGCGCCGAGACGACGACTTTCTTCGCGCCGCCGGCGAGGTGCTTGCCTGCCTTGTCCTTGTTCGCAAACAGGCCCGTGCACTCGAGCACGAAGTCGACACCGAGCTCGCCCCAGGGCAGCTTCGCCGGGTCGCGCTCGGCGAGCACGCGGATCCGGTCGCCGTCGACCACCATGTGGTTGCCGTCCACCGCCACCTTGCCGGGGAACGGACCGTGGGCCGTGTCATGGCGGGTCAGGTGCGCATTCGTGTTCGCGTCGCCGAGGTCGTTGATTGCGACGATGCTGATCTCGCCGGTGCGCTTTGCCTCGTAAAGGGCGCGCAGGACGTTGCGTCCGATGCGCCCGTAGCCGTTGATGCCAACCTTGATCGCCATGGTCACTTGTCTCCGTGCAGCAATGACTCCGCCGCCTCGACGACTGCGGCGGACGTGAATCCGAAACGCTTGAACAGGTCCTTGGCCGGCGCGGACGCGCCGAAGCCCGTCATGCCGATCACGCGGCCGCGCGGGCCGACGTAGCGCCACCACCCGTCGGGCACGCCCGCCTCGATGGCGACGCGGGCGGTGACCGCGGGCGGCAGCACGGCGTCGCGCCAGGCGGCGTCCTGCGCGTCGAAAACGCTGGTGCAGGGCATGGACACCACGCGCGCGCGCCGGCCGCGCTCCGCGAGCGCCCGCGCCGCTTCAACCGCGAGCGCGACCTCCGAGCCGGTCGCGAGCAGCACGCACTCGGGCGGGCCCGCGCAGTCGACGAGCACGTAGCCGCCACGTGCGATCGCCGCGAGCTGCGCGGGATCGCGCGCCTGCTGCGGCAGCGCCTGTCGCGTCAATGCCAATACCGTGGGGGCGGACCGGCGCCGGAGCGCGGCGCCCCAGGCCTGCCAGGTCTCGGCGGTGTCGCACGGCCGCCAGACCTCCAGGCGCGGGATCACGCGCAGCGACGCGAGGTGCTCCACGGGCTGGTGCGTCGGGCCGTCCTCGCCGAGCCCGATCGAGTCGTGCGTCAGCACGAAGATACTGCCGGTGCCGATGATGGATGCCATGCGCAGGGAGCTGCGGGCGTAGTCCGAGAACACGAGGAAGGTCCCGCCGAAGGGGATGTAGCCGCCGTGCAGGACGACGCCGTTCATGACCGCGCCCATGCCGAATTCCCGCGCGCCGTAGTGCAGGTACGCGCCGTCCGGGCGTGCCGCGGAATGGGCCTCCGTGCCCTTGATGCGCGTGTTGTTGGAGCCGGTGAGGTCGGCCGAGCCGCCGAGCAGCTCCGGCATGCGCGGGCCGAGCGCATTCAGCACGGCCTGCGAGCTCTGGCGCGTCGCGACCGGTTGCGCCGCCGCCTGGGCGGCCGCCGCGCCGTCGGCGACCCAGCGGTCGAAATCCGCGGGCAACGCTGCGTCCATGCGCCGGCGGAACTCCGCCGCGAGTTCCGGGTGCGCGGCCTCGTACGCCTTGAAGCGCCGGCGCCAGCGCCCTTCCGCGCGCTTGCCCGCCGCGCGCGCGTCCCAGGCGCCGCGGATGTCGTCGGGTACGACGAACGGCTCGTGCGGCCAACCGAGCGACTTGCGCACCAGCGCGACTTCGTCCGGGCCGAGCGCGGCGCCGTGGCACTCCTCCTTGCCCTGCTTGTTCGGCGCGCCGTAGCCGATGATCGTCTTGCAGCAGATCAGGCTGGGCTTTCCCTTCTCGCGCTTCGCGCGGCGGATGGCGCGCGCGACGGCGTCAGGGTCGTGGCCGTCCACGTTGCGGATCACCTGCCATCCGTAGGCCTCGAAGCGCTTTGGCGTGTCGTCGGTGAACCAGCCGGCGACCTCGCCGTCGATCGAGATGCCGTTGTCATCGTAGAAGCAGATCAGCTTGCCGAGCCCCCAGGTGCCTGCGAGCGAACAGGCCTCGTGCGAAATGCCCTCCATCAGGCATCCGTCGCCGAGAAAGACCCAGGTGTGGTGGTCCACGATCTCGTGGCCCGTCCGGTTGAAGGCGGCGGCGAGCTTCTTCTCGGCGAGCGCCATGCCGACCGCGTTGGCGAGCCCCTGCCCCAGCGGCCCGGTGGTCGTCTCGATGCCGATCTCTACTTCACGCTCCGGGTGGCCGGCGGTGCGCGCATCGAGCTGGCGGAAATTCCGCAGTTCGTCGATGGCAAGCGGATACCCGGTCAGGTGCAGCACCGAATACAGGAGCATCGAACCGTGCCCGTTCGAGAGCACGAAGCGGTCGCGGTCGTTCCAGTGCGGGTTGCCGGGGTTGTGCTTCAGGAAATCGCGCCACAGGACCTCGGCGATGTCCGCCATGCCCATCGGCATCCCGGGATGGCCGGAGTTGGCGCGCTGCACGGCGTCCATGCTGAGGGCGCGGATGGCATTGGCGAGTTCCCGGCGGTTGGGCATTCGATCGCTCCGGCGTAAACCGCCATTGTCGCCCATGGCGTATAATTTTTCGAATGCCGGGCAACTTCCTGTTCACCTCCGAGTCGGTCTCCGAAGGCCATCCCGACAAGGTGGCCGACCAGATTTCAGACGCGGTTCTCGACACTCTGCTCGGCCGCGACCCCGGCGCGCGCGTCGCCTGCGAGACGATGGTCAAGACGGGCGTCGCGATCGTCGCGGGCGAAATCACGACCAGCGCCTGGGTCGACCTCGAGGCGCTGGTGCGCCAGGTCATCGTCGACATCGGCTATGACTCGTCCGACGTCGGATTCGACGGCCGGACCTGCGGCGTCGTCAACATCATCGGCAAGCAGTCCCCGGACATCGCGCGCGGCGTCGACCGCGCGGACCCGGAGAACCAGGGCGCCGGCGACCAGGGGCTCATGTTCGGCTACGCGAGCGACGAGACGCCGGCGCTGATGCCTGCGCCGATCCACTACGCGCACAAGCTCGTCGAGCGGCAGGCGAAGCTGCGCAAGGGTCGCAGCGCCCGCCTCCCATGGCTGCGCCCCGACGCCAAGAGCCAGCTGACTTTTGCCTACGAGGACGACCTTCCGGTCGGCATCGAGGCGGTCGTGCTCTCGACCCAGCACGCGCCGGACGTGAAGCAGAAGGACCTGCGCGAGGCGGTGATGGAGGAGATCGTCAAACCGGTGCTGCCGGCGCGATGGCTCGGCAAGCGGACGAAGTACCACATCAACCCGACCGGCCGATTCGTGACCGGCGGGCCGGTCGGAGACTGCGGCCTGACAGGGCGCAAGATCATCGTCGACAGCTACGGCGGCATGGCGCGCCACGGCGGCGGTGCGTTCTCGGGCAAGGACCCGTCCAAGGTCGACCGCTCCGCCGCCTACGCCGCGCGATATGTCGCGAAGAACATCGTTGCCGCGCGCCTTGCGCGGCGCTGCGAAGTGCAGCTGTCCTACGCGATCGGCGTGGCGCGGCCCACGTCCGTGTCGGTCCGGACCTTCGGGACCGGGCGGCTTTCGGACGCAGGTCTCGAAAAGCTCGTCGAGGCGCACTTCGACCTGCGGCCGTTTGGCATCATCGGCATGCTCGGCCTGATCCACCCGATGTACCGGCCGACCGCGTCCTACGGCCATTTCGGGCGCGAGCCGGTCGAGATGTCGTACCATGGGAAGGCGTTCACGGCCTTCAGCTGGGAGCGCACCGACCGGGCCGAGGCCCTGCGAAAAGCCGCAGGGCGGTAAGGTTTGCGGAGGGGACGGTCCCCCCGGTTCCCGAGGAGCGTTGCAACGGGCAGAAGCCCGCCAGGCTCGGGGACCGCGAATGGCAACGGCGCTCTCGCTCGCAGAGGAGAGAAACGACCATGAATGCCGTGATCAACGCCCAGTTCAAGGACTACGCGGTCGCCGACATCGCCCAGGCCGAGTTCGGCCGGCGCGAGATCGCGATCGCCGAGACCGAGATGCCGGGTCTCATGTCCGTTCGCGCCGAGTTTGCCAAGGCGAGGCCCCTCGCCGGCGCGCGCATCGCGGGCTCGCTGCACATGACCATCCAGACGGCAGTGCTGATCGAGACGCTCGCGGCACTCGGCGCCGAGCTGCGCTGGGCGTCCTGCAACATCTTCTCGACCCAGGATCACGCGGCCGCGGCGATCGCGGCCGGCGGGATCCCGGTGTTCGCGCACAAGGGCGAGACGCTTGAGGAGTACTGGAACTTCTCGCACCGCATTTTCGAATGGCCGGGCGGCGGGCACGCCAACATGATCCTGGACGACGGCGGCGACGCGACGTTGCTGCTGATGCTGGGTGCGCAGGCCGAGAAGGATGCGTCGGTCATCGCCAGGCCCGCGAACGAGGAAGAGACGGCGCTCTACGCGTCGATCGGGAAGCGCCTCGAGTCGCAGCCAGGCTGGTATTCCGCGCGCCTCGCCGAGATCCGCGGCGTGACCGAGGAGACCACGACCGGCGTCAAGCGCCTGTACCGGATGGCGGAAGAGGGCCGTCTCCCCTTCCCGGCCATCAACGTGAACGACTCGGTCACCAAGTCGAAATTCGACAACCTGTACGGTTGCCGCGAGTCGCTGGTCGACGGCATCAAGCGCGCGACCGACGTGATGATCGCGGGCAAGATCGCGCTGATCGCCGGCTATGGCGACGTCGGCAAGGGCTGTGCGCAATCGCTGCGCGGCCTCGGCGCGAGCGTGTGGATCACCGAGATCGACCCGATCTGCGCCTTGCAGGCGGCGATGGAAGGGTACCGCGTGGTGACGATGGACGAGGCCTGCGACCAGGCCGACATCTTCGTGTCCGCGACCGGCAACGTGAACGTGATCTCCCACGATCACATGCGCCGGATGAAGCACCAGGCGATCGTGTGCAACATCGGCCATTTCGACAGCGAAATCGACATCGCCTCGCTCCGCCAGTACAAGTGGGAAAACATCAAGCCGCAGGTCGACCACGTGATATTCCCGGACGGCAAGCGCATCATCGTGCTCGCCGAGGGCCGGCTGGTGAATCTCGGCTGCGGGACCGGCCACCCGTCCTTCGTGATGTCGAATTCGTTCACGAACCAGGTGCTGGCGCAGATCGAGCTGTTCGCGCAGGGCGCGAAGTACGAACACCGCGTGTACGTGCTGCCGAAGTCGCTCGACGAAAAGGTCGCGCGCCTGCACCTCGACCGGATCGGCGCAAAGCTCACGAAGATGACGCCGGAGCAGGAGCGCTACCTCGGAATCCCGGCGGCCGGGCCGTTCAAGCCCGACCACTACCGCTACTGAGGCTGCGTTGCGCGTACTGCAGTTCACGGACCCGCACCTCGCCGGATCGCCGGACATGCGGGTCCGTGGCGTCGCGACCGCGGCGACGCTCGCGCGCTGCATCGCGCACGCGAAGCGCCGGCATCCTCAACCGGACGCCGTGCTGCTGACCGGCGACCTGGTGCACGACGACCCGCGCGGTTATGCAGCGCTGCGCGCCGCCTTCGCCGACGCCGGCGCGCCGGTGCACTGCCTGCCCGGCAACCATGACCACCCCCCGGACGTCGCGGCGAACCTCGACGGCCCGCCGTTCGTGCACGATTTCGCGCGCCGTTACGGCAACTGGCTGTTCGTGATGCTGGACAGCACGGTGGCCGGCGAGCACGGCGGCCGCCTCGGCGCGGAACAGCTGGCACGGCTCGACGCGGTGCTGGCCGACGAGCCTCGCGCGCATGCACTCGTCTGCCTGCACCACCACCCGGTACCGCACGGCAGCGCCTGGCTCGACGCACTGATGCTCGACAACGCCGCCGATTTCTTCGCCGTGCTCGCGCGCCACGCCGGTGTGCGCGGGCTTGCCTGGGGACACACGCACCAGCCGTTCGAGGGCATGCACGGCCGCATCCGCCTGATGGGCACCCCCTCGACCTGCATGCAGTTCGCGCAGGACGCCGACGAATTCGAGGTGGACGGCCGCCCGCCGGCCTACCGCTGGCTCGAGCTCGGCGCGGACGGCGTCATCGAGACCGGCGTCGAGTGGGTGGACGAACATGCGTGAGACGCGTCGCGGCGCCTGCGCCAGTTCCACGCTCGCGGTTCTGGCGCTGTTGGTGGCCGGAGCCGCAGGGGCCGAGCCCGCGCTGTGGCGCGTGAGCGCGGGCGAGCGAACGGTCTGGCTGTTCGGCTCCGTGCACTTGCTCCCGGAGGGCGGCTTCTCGGTCGAGGGCAGGCTCGAGGACGCGCTCGAGGCCGCGGACCGCGTATGCCTGGAAATCGACACCGACGCCACGGACGAAACGACCGAGGCGACGGTTACGCTGGGCCGCGCGGTGGACCCCGACGGCCGCGACCTGTTCGAGCTGCTCGGGCCCGAGGCTGATCGGGTACGCGCAGCGGCCGACGACGCGGGCGTACCGATCGAGGCGCTCGCGATGTTCGAGCCCTGGTTCGCCGGTATCACGGTTTCGGTCCTGGCACTTCAGTCACACGGTTACGACGTGCAGCACGGCGTCGAGCAGGTGATCCAGGCCGCGGCGCGGCAAGCCGGCAAGCCGGGCTGCGGCCTCGAGACACTCGACGGCCAGCTCGAGATGCTCGACTCGCTGTCGCCGGAGCTGCAGGCCGAGGTCCTGCTGCAGGCGATCACGGAAGCCGCGGACATCGAGGAACAGATCGGGCCGATGGTCAGCGCCTGGCAAGCCGGCGACGAGGCAGGCCTCGAGGACAGCCTCGAGGAGGATTTCGGCGACTATCCGGAGCTTGCGGAAACCCTGATCTTCCGCCGCAACGAGCGCTGGGCCGGGCAGGTCGAGGAAATGCTGGAGGGCGACGAGGACGTGCTGCTGGTCGTCGGCGCCATGCACCTGGTCGGCGAGCGCGGCCTGCCCGCACTGCTCCGGGCCCGCGGCGTCACGGTCGAGCGGCGCTGACGGCGGCATGTCGCACTTCGAGGAAGCCTCGCGCTATATCGCCGGCGGCGTGAATTCGCCGGTGCGCGCGTACCGCGGCGTCGGCGGCGAGCCGCCATTCATCCGCCGCGCGCGCGGCGCCCATGTCGAGACCGAGGACGGCCGGCGTCTCATCGACTATGTCGGCTCCTGGGGGCCGATGATCCTCGGCCACGCCGATCCCGACGTGATCGCAGCGGTCACGCGGCGCGCGGCCGACGGACTGTCGTTCGGCGCGCCGACGTTGATAGAAACCGAACTCGCGCGCGCGATTGCCGCGTTGGTGCCCTCGATCGAGCTGCTGCGCATGGTCAGCTCCGGCACCGAGGCGACGATGAGCGCGATTCGGCTCGCGCGCGGCTTCACCGGTCGCGAGCGCATCGTCAAGTTCGAGGGCTGCTACCACGGCCACTCGGATGCATTGCTGGTCAAGGCGGGCTCGGGCGCGCTGACGCTCGGCGTCCCGGATTCCGCCGGCGTGCCGCCCGCGGTCGCGGCGGCGACGACGACGCTGCCCTACAACGACGCGGGCGCGCTCGAGCGATGCTTCGCAGGGGCTGGCAGCGAAATCGCCTGCGTGATCGTCGAACCGGTCGCGGGCAACATGGGCTGCGTGCCCCCTGCGCACGGATTCCTGCCGCTGCTGCGCGAACTCTGCACCCGCCACGGCACGGTGCTCGTGTTCGACGAAGTCATGACGGGATTTCGCGTCGCACGGGGCGGCGCGCAGGAGCTGTACGGCGTCGTTCCGGACCTCACCACGCTCGGCAAGATCGTGGGCGGCGGCATGCCGGTCGGCGCCTTCGGCGGCCGCCGCGAGATCATGGAGCGGCTGGCGCCGCTCGGCCCCGTGTACCAGGCCGGCACGCTGTCGGGGAACCCGGTCGCGATGGCGGCCGGCCTCGCGACGCTCGAGGCCGTGGCAAGGCCCGGGTTCCACGCCCGGCTTGCAGCCACGACTTCGCGCCTCGTCGACGGGCTCGCGGGCGCCGCGCGAGCGGCCGGCGTGCCGGTCGCGGCCAACCGGGTCTGCGGAATGTTCAGCCTGTTCTTCAACGCCGGCCCGGTCACCAACTACCGCGAAGTGATGGCAAGCGACGCCGCGCGCTTCCGCAAGTTCTTCCACGCCATGCTGGCCGCGGGCGTCTACCTCGCGCCTTCGCCGTACGAGGCCGGCTTCGTCTCGGCAGCGCACGGCAGCGCGGAGATCGACGCGACCATCGAGGCCGCAGGCCGCGTGTTCGCGGCGATTGCGCGCGACGCCTGATGCGCGCGTTTGCCTGGTTCGTCGGCGCGATCGCCGGCACGCTGCTGCTCGCGGCACTGCTGGCCTGGCCGGTCTGGCAGCTCGCGCACCCACTGGGCCCGGACTGGCCGTTCCACCGGGTCATCAGCCGGTTCTGGCAGCTCCTGCTGCTGCTCGGATTGCTGCTCGCGTTGCGGCGCCTCGCCCTGTCAGGTCGGGCTGATTGGGGATTCGGCCTGCCGCGTGCCGTATTCCTGCGCCAGGCCGGCACGGGCCTCGCGCTCGGCATCGCGACCATGCTGCCGATGACGCTCGTGATGCTGGCGCTCGGCGTGCTCGTGCCGCGGCCGGGCGTCGGCGCCGCGTCGATCCTCGCGGCCGTTGCGGTGGGCACGCTCATGGGGCTTGCAGTCGCTTTCGTCGAGGAGACATTTTTTCGCGGCCTGATGTACCGGGCGGTATCGCGCGAATCCGGCCATTGGACTGCCGCGTGGCTGACGACGCTCGTCTACGCGGCCATCCATTTCTTCGCGAGCACCAGGATCGCGGCCGATGACGTCGCCTGGGACAGCGGATTCCGGTTGCTCGGCGGCGTGCTCCAGCACTTCGCGAACCCGCTGCCGGTTCTGGATTCGTTCCTGACGTTGGCGCTGGTCGGCCTGCTGCTCGCCGGCGTGCGCTGGCGCACCGGCGCAATCGCCGCCTGCATCGGCCTGCACGCGGGCTGGGTGTGCATCATCAAGGCGACCAAAGACCTGACACTCGTGAATGCGGATTCCGGAGCGTCCTTCCTGGTCGGGCCATTCGACGGCTACACGGGCTGGTTGGTCGCCGGCTGGGGGCTGACGCTGGTCGCGATCGCCGGCTGGCGCGGCTGGCTGGGACCGTGGAGCGGCGCGGCGCGCTAGTCGCGACTGCGGGTGACCGCCGGCTCGAGCACGGCAAGCCGCTCCAGCGGGTCGACGAGCTCGAGCAGCGCCTGGCGATCGGTGAGCGAGAGCGGCAGGAGTTCCGCCAGCCGATTGCCGACCCATGCCGCGTCATCGCGCCGCTCGACGTGGCGGTAGGTTTCTTCCGCGTCCGGCAAAACCTGCAGCACCACTTCCGCCAGCCAGGCCTGGTCCGGCGGCACCGGGACGACCGGATCGGCCGCGATATCGAGCACACGCCCGCGGTTGAGGCCATCCGCCTCGCGCCAGGCCTCGACGACGCGCACCCGCCCGCCGCCGATGCAGCTGATCCCGAGCAGGCCGCCCTCGAGCCGGTCAAAGTCCACGATCCGCGCCTCGGTGCCGGTTGCCGCGAAGCTCGTCGCCTGCTCGGCCTCCTCGCCTTCACCGAGCAGCACCACTGCGAAGCCCGACTGCTCGCGCAGGCAGCGGCTCACCATGTCGAGGTAGCGCGGCTCGAAAATCCTGAGCGGCATCGGGCCGCCCGGGAACAGCACGGCGCGCAGAGGAAAGAGCGGGAGCTCCCGCACCTCAGCGTTCATGGCGCCCGTGACCGCAGCGCGTCAAGCAGCCGACCGTGCAGCCCGCCGAACCCGCCGTTGCTCATCACCAGCACGCGGTCGCCCGTCTCGAGCTCCGCCGCAAGGGCCGTGACCAGTGCGGGCACGTCGGGCAACACACGCGCCTTGCCGCCGAGCGAGGCCGCGACGCCGTCGAGGTCCCAATCGAATCCGGCGGGCCGGTAGAGCCAGACCCGGTCCGCGCCCGCGAGCGCCTCGGAGAGTTCCTCGCGGTGCACGCCGAGCCGCATGGTGTTCGAGCGCGGCTCGAGCACGGCGACGATGCGCCCGCCCTCCTCCTGGCGTCGCAGGCCGTCGATCGTGAGCGAGATCGCCGTCGGGTGGTGCGCGAAATCGTCGTAGACTCGGATGCCGCCCACTTCGCCGCGCAGCTCCAGTCGCCGCTTCACGCCGGCGAAGCGCGCCAGCGCCGCCGCAGCCGCGGCCGGCAACACGCCCATCCCGGCCGCGCAGGCAATGGCCGCAAGGCCGTTCTCGACGTTGTGCATGCCGATGAGGGGCCAGCGCACGACGCCGACCGGCGCGTCCCTGTGCAGCACCTCGAACGCGCTGCCGTCCGGGGCCGCGAGCCGGGCGCGCCACTCGGCCGCGGATTCGCGCGCGTACTCGACGAGCGGCGTCCAGGAACCCATCGCGAGAGTCGAGCGCAAGGAAGCGTCGCCGGCATTCCAGGCGATGCGGCCGGACGGCGGCACGGTCCGCACGAGGTGGTGCAACTGGCGCTGGATCGAGGCGAGGTCGGGGTAGATGTCCGCGTGGTCGTACTCGAGGTTGGTCAGCAGCAGGTGCCGCGGGCGGTAATGCACGAACTTGGCGCGCTTGTCGAAGAACGCCGTGTCGTATTCGTCCGCCTCTATCACGAACGGGCCGTTGCCCGCGCGCGCGGTCGTGCCGAAATTCGCCGGCACGCCGCCGATCAGGAAGCCGGGCTCGCAGCCCGCATCCTGCAGGATCCAGGCGAGCATCGCCGACGTCGTCGTCTTGCCGTGCGTACCGGCGACGGCGGCGACTTCCCGCCCGCGCAGGAAATTTTCCGCCAGCCACTGCGGGCCCGAGACGTACGGCAGGCCGCTGTCGAGCAGCCGCTCGATCACCGGCTTGCCGCGGCTCATGACATTGCCGACCACCACGACGTCGGGCTTCAGGTCGAGTTGCGCCGGACCGTAACCCTCGATCAGCGGGATGCCGAGCGCCTCGAGCTGCGTGCTCATCGGCGGGTAGACGTTCGCATCGGAGCCGGTCACGCGGTGTCCGGCTGCGCGCGCGAGCGCGGCGATGCCGCCCATGAACGTGCCGCAGATGCCGAGGATGTGCAGGTGCATCAGGTCGCGCTGCCGAACAGCGCCTGGGACAGGGCGATGCTCGCGAGCGTCCAGGCGACGGCGATCGCGAAGCCGGTCACGAGACCCGTGTCGAGCGCCGAACGCAGCACGTGGCCGACGATCAGCAGGTACCAGACCACGAGCAGCACCGAGCCTGCGGTCGCGAACAGCGCGACGCCTGCGTGCGACTTCGCGGGCGCCTGCGCCAGCAGCAGCACCGCCATCGCCGGCGACAGCAGCACGTAGGCGCCGAACAGGGCGACGAGCGTCTGGGGCATGCGCGACAGGCGCCCCGTGACCGCGAGCAGGAAGCCGACGAAGCCGAGCGAAAAAGCCACGTCCAGCAGCGTGCGGGCCGCGACGCGGTAACCGTCGTCGAGCAGGATGATCATGACGTCGACCGCCGCATAGAGCAGCACGAAGACGGCAACCGACGCCCAGGTCCACGGCAGGCCGGCCGGGGACTTTCGCAGCGTGGCGATCTGGACGAGTTCGCTCAGCAGGCGGGTCATGCGCTGGGTGTCGCCTTGGGCCGCGCAGGCGGCATGCGCATAATAAGGTGGCGATGACCGGCGACGAAACTCCAATCCGCGACCCCGTGGCGCTCCAGGAACGCCTCGCTGCATGCCCGGCCGGCGTGCCGCTTGCGCTCGACACGGAGTTCGTTCGTGAACGGACCTACTACCCACGGCTCTGCCTGGTACAGGCCGCCGTCGGCGGCGAGATCCTGCTCCTGGATACGCTCGCGATCCCGGATGGCGGTGCGCTGGCACGCGAGCTCGCGGACGCCGGGCGCCGAAAGCTCGTGCACGCCGCGCGCCAGGACATCGAGGCGCTGCTGCCGCTCACTGGCGAGCCGCTCGCGCCGGTCTTCGACACGCAGCAGGCGGCAGCGCTCCTCGGATTCCCGGCGCAGGTCGGCTATGCGGAGCTCGTGCGGCAACTGCTCGGCGTCGAGCTCGCGAAGGGACATGCGCGCACCGACTGGGCACGCCGGCCATTGACGCGCGAGCAGCTCACGTACGCGGTGGACGACGTTCGCTACCTGCCCGCGCTCGCGGCGACGCTCGAGGACAAGCTCGCGGCGGCCGGCCGCCGCGGCTGGCTGGCCGAGGAATCGGCGGCGCTGTGCAACCTCTCGCTCTATCGCGTGGAACCGGACCAGGCCTGGCGCCGGCTCAAGGGACTCGAGCGGCTCGATACGCCGGCGCTTGCGGTGGCGCGCTCGCTGGCCGCCTGGCGTGAGCGGCGCGCAATGGCGCGGGACCTTCCGCGCGGCTGGGTACTGCCGGACACTGCAATCCTCGGTCTGGCCGCGGCGCGGCCGCAATCCCGCGACGCGCTCGCGCACGTCGCCGATATTCCGCGCGGCACCGGCACGCACGCCGCGGACGAGCTGCTCGCGGCGATCGCGGCGCCCGTGGAGGGAGCGCCAGCCAGGGACGAGGACACGGGGCGGCCGGGCCCGGAGCAGTTGCGCCTGCAGAAGGCGCTGCAGACGCGACTCGCGGCGGTTGCGGCGGAGCTCGCCATCCAGCCCGAGGTCCTCGCAACGCGCCGCGAGCTGGCTGCGCTCGCGCGCGGCGAACGCGACGTGCCGGCGATGCGGGGGTGGCGGCGGGAGGTTGTCGGGGAACGACTGGTGGAGGTTATCTAGGAGGGGTCAGACCCCTTGAAAATTGGAGGGGTCAGACCCCTTGACGATATTGCCGCAGAATTTCAAGGGGTCTGACCCCTCCAATTTTCAAGGGGACTGACCCCTCCGTAGCGCGGATTCGAGGCGCGCCTCGACCTGGTCGAGGCTGCCGTCGGCGTCGATGCGGCGCAGCAGCCCCTTCTTCGCGTAATAGTCGATCAGCGGCTCCGTGCGATCGCGGTAGACCTTGAGCCGCTCGCGCACTGTTCCCTCGTCGTCGTCCGGTCTCTGGAACAGGTCGTGCGGCCCGCCATCGGTGCAGCGGTCGCCAGCGGCGGGCGGGTTCGAGACGACGTGGAACACGCGGCCGCAGCGGCGGCAACTGCGCCGGCCGGCGAGGCGCGCGAGCAGCACCTCGGGATCGATGTCGAAGAGCACGACCGCGTCGAGCGGCTGGTCGAGCGCGGCCAGGAGCTCGGCGAGCCCATCCGCCTGGACGATCGTGCGCGGAAATCCATCGAGGATGAAGCCGCGCTTCGCGTCGGGCTTGCCGAGCCGCGCGCGGATGATGCCGAGCATGGTGCGGTCGTCGACGAGCTGTCCGGCGTCCATCACGGCCTTGGCCGCGCGGCCGAGCTCGGTGCGCGCGGCGACTGCCTCGCGCAAAAGGTCGCCGGTGGACACCTGCGGCACGCCGCGGCGCGCCTGGAGGCGTTGCGCCTGCGTGCCCTTTCCCGAGCCGGGTGCGCCGAGCAGGACTAGCCGCATGAAAAAGCCTTGATTACGCGGGCTTTGGCCCGTTCTCGGGCGCCCATCCTGCCCGCGGCCGCAAGTCGCGTCAAACCGCGGGGATCGGCTATGCTTCGCCCCCCATGAAAGTACGCAGGACCACGAAGCCCGGGCCGCGGAACGCGCTGTATGCGCAGTCGGGCGGCGTGACCGCCGTCATCAACGCGACAGCGGCGGGCGTGATCGAGGCCTGCCGCAAGCACAGGGGCCGCATCGCCAACCTGTACGCCGGCCGCGACGGCATCGTCGGCGCGCTGACCGAGGACCTGATCGACACGGGCCGCGAGAGCGCGGCGACGATCCGCGCGCTGAAGCACACGCCCGCGGGAGCGTTCGGCTCGGCGCGCTACAAGCTCAAGGGCCTCGAGCGCGACCGCGCGAAATACGAGCGCCTGATCGAGGTGTTCCGCGCGCACGACATCGGCTACTTCTTCTACAACGGCGGCAACGACTCGATGGACACGGCGCTGAAGCTCAGCCAGCTCGGCGCGCAGACCAACTATCCCGTGGCCTGCATCGGCATCCCGAAGACAGTCGACAACGACCTGCCGGTCACCGACTGCTGCCCGGGCTTCGGCTCGGTCGCGAAGTACGTCGCGGTCTCGACGCTCGAGGCCTCGCTCGACGTCGCCTCGATGGCGCGCACCTCGACGCGAGTCTTCATCCTCGAGGTCATGGGTCGCCACGCGGGCTGGATCGCGGCCGCCGGCGGCCTCGCCGCGCGCAAGGCGGGCGATCCGCCGCACGTGATCCTGTTCCCGGAGATCGCCTTCGACCGCGAGAAGTTCCTCGCGCGCGTGAAGCAGACCGTGGACGCGAAAGGTTACTGTGTCGTCGTCGCGTCGGAAGGCGTGCGCGACGCCGACGGCAAGTTCCTCTCCGACATGGGCACGAGGGACGCTTTCGGACACGTGCAGCTCGGCGGCGTCGCGCCGACGCTCGCGCAGATGATCAAGCAGGCGCACGGCTACAAGTACCACTGGGCGCTCGCCGACTACCTGCAGCGCGCCGCGCGCCACGTCGCCTCGAAAGTGGACGTCGAGCAGGCCTACGCGGTCGGCAAGGCGGCGGTCGAACTCGCGCTCGCGGGCAGGAACGCGGTCATGCCCGTCATCCGACGCCTTTCCTCGAGGCCGTACCGCTGGGACATCTCCTCGGTCGCGATCGAGGCGGTGGCCAACAAGGAGAAGATGGTGCCGCGCGAGTTCATCACGGCCGACGGTTTCGGGATCACGGCTGCGGCACGCCGTCACCTCGAACCGCTGATCAGCGGCGAGTCCTACCCGCCTTATGAAAAAGGCATCCCGGTCTACGCGACGCTGAAAGGCGCACGCGTGCGCAAGCGGCTCGGCAGCGTTTTCACGGTATAATTCACGGTTTCCAGGGGAGTCCTTTCATGCTGATGCAGAATGCGCTCTGGCTCGCGATCGCGGCCGGCGTGGTCGCCGTGCTCTACGGCGTGTTCATGGCGCGGTGGATACTGGCGCAGCCCGCGGGCAATGCGCGCATGCAGGAGATCGCAGCCGCGATCCAGCAAGGTGCCGGCGCCTATCTGAACCGGCAGTACTCGACGATCGCGATCGTCGGCGTCGTGCTGTTTGTCGCGCTCGGACTCGCGCTCAAGGAATGGTACACGCCGATCGGCTTCGCGCTCGGCGCGATCCTCTCCGGCGCGGCCGGCTACATCGGCATGAACGTCTCCGTGCGTGCCAACGTGCGCACCGCCCACGCGGCGAGCGTCGGCCTAAACCCGGCGCTGCAGGTCGCATTCCGCGGCGGCGCGATCACGGGCCTGCTGGTCGTCGGCCTCGGCCTCATTGGCGTGGCAGGCTACTACTGGCTCATGCTGCGCCTGACCGGCGACTCCGACCACGCGCTGCACGCGCTCGTCGGGCTCGCGTTTGGCGGTTCGCTGATCTCGATCTTCGCGCGCCTCGGCGGCGGCATCTTCACCAAGGGCGCGGACGTCGGCGCAGATCTCGTGGGCAAGGTCGAGGCCGGAATTCCCGAGGACGACCCGCGCAACCCCGCGGTGATCGCGGACAACGTCGGCGACAACGTCGGCGACTGCGCCGGCATGGCGGCGGACCTGTTCGAGACCTACGCGGTGACCGTGGTCGCGACCATGCTGCTCGCCGGCCTGATGATGAAGGACCTCGGTCACGCCGCGGTGCTCTACCCGCTCGTGCTCGGCGCGGTCTCCATCGCCGCCTCGATCGTCGGCACCTTCTTCGTGAAGGTGAAGGACGGCGGCAAGATCATGGGCGCGCTGTACCGCGGCGTGATCGTCTCGGGCCTTATTGCAGCGCTCGCGTACTACCCGATCACGAAATCGATGCTGGGCGACGCCGCGATGCCGCTCTACTTCTGCGCGCTGATCGGCCTCGGCCTCACCGCCGCGCTGATCTGGATCACCGAGTACTACACCGCGACCGAGTTCACGCCAGTGCGCTACGTTGCGGCAGCCTCGCAGACCGGCCACGGCACCAACGTGATCGCGGGCCTCGCGGTGTCGATGAAGTCGACGGCGCTGCCCGTGCTCGCCATCTGCGGCGCGATCTGGGGCGCATACTCGTTCGCAGACCTGTACGGCATCGCGATCGCGGCGACCGCGATGCTGTCGATGACGGGCATGATCGTCGCGCTCGACGCCTACGGGCCGATCACCGACAACGGCGGCGGAATCGCCGAGATGGCCGGCCTGCCGAAGGATGTGCGCAAGATCACCGACGCGCTCGACGCCGTCGGCAACACGACCAAGGCGGTGACCAAGGGCTACGCCATCGGCTCGGCCGGCCTCGCCGCGCTCGTGCTGTTCGCCGACTACACACACAACCTGGAGATCGCGGGCAAACTGCAGGACTTCAGCCTGTCGGATCCGGCGGTCATCATCGGGCTGTTCATCGGCGGCCTCGTGCCTTACCTGTTCGGTGCGATGGCGATGGAGGCAGTCGGCCGCGCCGCGGGCTCGGTGGTGATCGAGGTGCGCCGGCAATTCAAGGAGATCAAGGGCATCATGGAGGGCACGGCCAAGCCGGATTACTCCAGGGCCGTGGACATGCTGACCCGCGCCGCGATCAAGGAGATGATCGTACCGTCGTTGCTGCCGATCCTGATCCCGGTGGTCGTCGGCTTCGGCATGAACGCCCTGCTCGGCCCCGGCGCGGGCATCCGCGCGCTCGGCGGCGTGCTGATCGGCACCATCGTGACGGGCCTGTTCGTTGCGATCTCGATGTGCACGGGCGGCGGCGCCTGGGACAACGCCAAGAAGTACATCGAGGAAGGCAACTTCGGCGGCAAGGGCTCCGACACGCACAAGGCGGCGGTCACCGGCGACACCGTCGGAGATCCCTACAAGGACACCGCGGGCCCGGCGATCAACCCGCTGATCAAGATCATCAACATCGTCGCGCTGCTGCTCGTGCCACTCCTGTAGTCGCAGGGGAGCCGGCATGTTCAGCAGGCGGGGTTTCCTTTCTGCCGCGGCGCTTGGCGCGCTGGGTTCCGCGGCCGGCGCCAGGACGGCTGCCGCGCAGCCGGCAACCACGCAACCGCCGCGGCGAGCCGTGCGCCTGCCGGTCATCGTCTCGGCCGGGAACGGTTTTTCGTACCTCGACAGGGGTTACGAGCTGCTGGCAGGCGGTGGCGACACGCTTGATGCCGCGCTGAGCGTCGTGCGCGGTGCCGAAGACGACCCGGGTGACGACAGCGTCGGCCTCGGCGGCCTGCCCAACGAGGAAGGCATCGTCGAGCTCGATGCCAGTTGCATGCACGGCCCGTCGCGCCGCGCCGGCGCCGTCGGTGGCGTACGCAACATCCGGAACGTCGCGCTGCTCGCCCGCGAGGTCATGCAGCACACGGGCCACGTCATGCTCGTGGGCGAGGGTGCGGAGCGCTTCGCAGTCGCACGAGGATTCAAGCGGGAAGACCTGCTCACCGAGGAAACGCGCAAGGTGTGGCTGCTCTGGAAGGAGTCGCACTCCGACTGGTGGGGCCCCGGCCTTGCGGACCCCGAGCGCAAGGAGCGGTTTCGGGAACGGGCGGGCGACCTCGGCATCAGCCCCGATGCGCGCGTTGCTGCCGTTCAGAAGGTGCTGTTTCCGCCGACCGGTACCATCCACTGCTCCGCGCTCAGTGCAGGCGGCGAAATGTCGGGCTGCACGACCACCAGCGGCCTTGCCTGGAAGCTCCCCGGGCGGCTCGGCGACTCGCCCATCATTGGCGCCGGCTGCTACACCGACCAGGATGTCGGTTCGGCCGGCGCGACCGGCAGCGGCGAGGAAAACATCAAGGTCGCAGGGGCCCATACGATCGTCGAGAACATGCGACGCGGCATGGCCCCCTTCGAGGCCGGCATGGAAACGCTCGAGCGCATCGTGCGCAACTACGGCGGCGACATGGACCGGCTCCGGTACGTCGACATGACTTACTACATCCTGCGCAAAGACGGCGCCTACGCGGGCGTGTCGCTTTGGACCGGCTACCTGCCCGGCAAACCGCATACGATTGCCGTGCACGACGGCACCGCGCGCCTCGAGACGACCACAAGCCTCTTCGAAGGCGTCTCGCAGGAGTGGCCGCCGCTCGTCGCACCATCAGGCGCGAACCTGTAAGCGTCGGCGGGCTAACCCGGCGTCAACGGGTGTCGTGCGCACTCGCGCTTGTCATCGCCGGTGCCGGCCAGCGCGCATCGGCCGCGCGGCCACGTCCTGCGTTCAGCCGGGCGGCCTTCCGGGCTACGGCGCTCAATCGTCCCACAACGCGCGGTAGGCGGCGGTCGCTTTGGGGCTCAGGCTGGTTCCGAGCTTGTGAACACGTTCGTTGAAGTAGTTCTCGAACGCGATCGCCGGAACTCGTCCCTTCGTCAACGTGAGTACCGTATCGGCTCTGTGGGAGGCGAAAAAGTTGTACATGTTGCGGATATAGACGTCGTTGTCGCCGCCCGCAAACGATTCGCCGGAATTCCAGATACCCCACTCATCGACGCTAAGCGGCTTCTTCATGGACATGGCAAAGTCATACCAGGTATGGAGGCCGAAGGGCTGGCTGGTCGTGCCCCGGCTTGCCATCTCCCTGAAATTCGCGTCGCTGCTGTTGTTGATTCCCCAGTTGATGTACTTCTTGTCGTAGTAATCCACCCCGATCGTGTCGACGTAGCCATCGCCGGGATACAGGTCGCTCAAGGGCCTTTTCAGCTTCGCCGAATCGCGAACAAAATTCCAGGACACCATGAATGACTTGCCTCTCATGGCAAATGCGTCGCGGAGCATGTTGACGATTTTCCTGTGGGTGTTCTTGTAGCCGTTCGCCTTTTCCGTCGTGTCACATCGTGCGATCGACCAGGGGAAATCGTCATTCAACTCCCAACCCACTCGGATGATCAGGAAATCCGGCGCAAATATCGCCAGTTCTTCAGCCATGTTGCGGTAGTAAGTGTCGAACTGCGTGGTGTTCCCCGTGGACACATAGGTCTGGCAATTGGAAGCATAGGCGTGGTGTGAATCCGGAATGGTGCGCAGGGCGTAGATGAGGTTCTTGCACTTGCTCACACGCAACGATTGACGACCTCGACTGGTCGGATGGGCGATGTCCTCCCACGTGAAAGTCTTGCCCAATCCGTCGTCGCTGACGCTGTACTTCTGGCACGTGTCCAACTCATTCCCTTGCACGCTCAGGAAGAAGCTGTAGTCTCCACTGGCGTTGCGTGCCCCACTCGCCCAGTCAGGACCTGTCGACCCAGCCGAAATCGTCTGGGCAACCGCGACGGATCCGAACGTTGCGCTCAGCAACAGACCTGTGACAAAGCCAGGCACCTTGACGTTTGCAAACATCCTTGTTCCCCTCGGTAAATAAGCCGCTTTCCCGGCATCGCGTAGGTTTACGCCGACGCCGTCCCGAGCGGACCGTACTATGCGGGCTCGCATGCTGCGCCCCCGCCTTGTCGTTTTTCGCCGACGACGCCTGCAACTTCGAGTTGGCGGGCAAGCAAGTCGCAGGGCCGTGGGACAGCGCCTGGAAGTACGTCGAGGACACCGGCGACACCGTCGGCGATTCCTACAAGGACATTGCCGGCCCGGCGATCAAACGGCCGATCAGGATCATCGACATCACGGCGCTGCTGCGAGTGCCGCTGCTGTGGGAGTGGTGCCCCGACACCTACACTTTTTTGGGAAAGCTCCGACAGCGCGTGGCGTTTTGGGCGCTCCGGCCGGCAGGCGTGCCGGGCGCAGACTCCAATGGTCTGCAACCGGGCCTGACCACAATGGAGGGTTACATGAAACGAGTAATTCTCGCCGCCGCGATCGCCGCCCTGGCGACCGGTGCTGCATTCGCCAACGAGCCGACGACCGCCACTTCGGCGGACCTGGCGGCGACGTTCAAGTCGCTCGATACGGACGGTAATGGACGGATATCCAGGACGGAAGCCGGCGCGCACGCCGAGTTGAGCGCGGCCTACCCCGATGCGGTCAGCGACGCCAACGCCGGCATGACCATGGACGAGTTCAACAAGTGGCATGCCAGCCAGATGTCGAGCCAGATGCCTCCGAGCAACTGATCCGATTGGAAAAGTCGATTTCTGAAGGGGCCGTCTGCGGCCCCTTTTTTTGGCGGCGGCCAGCGACGCAATCCGGCCGGGGCGCCGCCGTCGCGGCGACGATCGTCATGGCGTTGATGCTCGGCGCCTGCTCGTCGCTGAGAGCCATCAACTGGCTGGTGCCCGGCGACAGTTATGAACTGGATGCGGACATCGAGTACGGGCCCGACCCGCGCCAGAAACTGGATGTCTATCGTCCCCGCCTGGCGGCGACCGCGCAGGTCGACGCAAACGGCTTCCCGCTGGTCGTGTTCTTCCACGGCGGCAACTGGACGACCGGCGAGCGCGCGGACTACAAGTTCATCGGCGAGGCGCTCGCCTCGCGCGGGATCCTGACCGTGGTCGCAAGTTTCCGCAAATACCCGGCGGTCCGGTATCCGGATTTCCTGGCCGATTGCGCGCTGGCCACGGCTTGGGCTGTGCGCGAAGCCTCGCGCTACGGCGGAGATTCCCGACGCCTGGTCCTGATGGGCCACAGCTCGGGTGCCTACAACGCCGCCATGCTGGCGCTCGATCACCGCTGGCTGTCTTCGGCGGGCCTTGCGCCGTCCAGCGTGACGGGCTGGGTCGGCCTCGCCGGGCCGTACGACTTCTTCCCGATGCGGGACCCGAAGACGCAACCGGTATTCCATCATCCGGACTACCCGCCGGGTGCCCTGCCGGTCGATCACGTGTCGACGTCGTCCCCGCAGACGTTTCTCGCCGCCGCGGCGAAAGACGACCTCGTCGATCCCGTGCGCAACAGCCGACAGCTCGCCGACAAGCTGCGTGCCGCGGGCGTACCCGTCACGCTTCGGGTCTACGACGGGGTCAACCACTACACGCTCATCGGCGCATTCGGGCGCCCGTTACGGGGCCTCGCACCCGTGCTCGAGGACGTGGCGACATTCGTGCACGCGGCGCCCGCTCCGCGCTGACGTCATCGCGCTATCTTCGCAGGCGTACAATCGGCGCCGGGCAAGGAGGAACGCATCGCATGGCCCGCCTGACCCGCCGCCGGTTGCTGCTGGACGCCTTCCCGCTCGGTCTCGCCGCCATGACGCTGGCGCCGGCCGCGCGCGCTGCCGCGGTCTGCGTCCAGCCGGAATCCGAGCCCCTGCGCGCTTCACTCAACTACACGGCGGCCGCCGCGGACGCCGCCGCGGCCTGCGCGCATTGCGCCTTTTTCACGGTCGATCCCGGGGGCGGCGCCTGCGGGCAGTGCACGATCCTTGGCGGTGCGGTCGACCGGGCCGGTCACTGCGACTCGTTCAGCACGCCCTCGTAGTCCGCGTCACGGCGCGCGCTGGCGCGCGACGTCCGCCGGTGTGACCGGCAGCGCACGATTGCCCCAGCTCGCGCGCAGGTAGTTCGCGAGCGCGGCAAGCTCCGCATCGTTCATCGCATTCGAGTACGCGGGCATCGCTTCCCACGCGGGGGAACCTAGCCCTGCGGGCTTGTCCGAACCGTACAGGATGACGTTGAGCAGCGACGCCGCGCTCTCGCCCTGCACGATCGCGCTGCCTGCGAGCGGCGGCCCGTCGAAGGGACCGCCGCGGCCCGAGGGGCCGTGACACTCGCGGCAGTGCCGTTCATAGAGCGGCGCGCCCGTCCCGGCGTCCCCGGCATCCGCGGCGGCGCCGGCGTAGTCGGGGCCGTCGAGGCTCTGCAGGTAGACGGCGATCGCGCGCAGGTCCTCGGCTCGCAGGCGGCTCGTGCTGTTCGCAATGACCGCGTTCATCGGGCCGAAGCTGCCGGCGCGCACACTGGCGCCCCTGGCGAGGTAGTCGACGATGTGCTCGGCCTTCCAGCCGGCGAGTCCCTGCGCCGTCGCGCGCAAGTCGACTGCGAACCAGTCGCGCACGGCACCGCCCTTGACCTCGTCGCGCATCACGGCACCCCGCAGCGGATCGGCTGACTGCTCGGCCAGGGACCAGTCACGCGGCGTGTGACAGGCGCCGCAGTGACCGGGTCCCTGCACGAGGTACGCGCCGCGATTCCACTCCGCCGACCGCGACGGATCCGGACGGTACGCTCCTGCCTCGAGGTTCAGCGCCTTCCAGGTCGCCATCGGCCAGCGCAGCCGGAACGCGGGGTCATTTCCGGGCGGGAGGTAGCGCACCGGCTTCAGCGTGCGCAGGTACGCATACAGGTCGGCAATGTCGGGATCGGTGAGCCGCGTGTAGAAGGTGTAAGGGAAGGCAGGAAACAGGTGCCGGCCGTCCCTGGCGATCCCCTCGCGCAGGGCACGCGTCAGGTCCTTCTGGCTCCACGCGCCGATGCCCGTCTCGCGGTCCGGCGTGATGTTGGTGGAGTGGATCGTGCCGAGCGGCGTCGCCAGCGCGCGACCGCCGGCATACGGCGCGCCGCCCTCGCGCGTGTGGCAGCTCACGCAATTCGCGGCGTCCGCGAGGTACGCGCCGCGGCCCGCGGCGGACGGGACTTCGTCGGCAGACGCTCCGCAGGCGAACGCCGCGAGGGCGACCCACTGGAACCGCATGAAACGGCTATTGACCGGCCGGCTTCTTGACCCGGTAGGTTTCGTGGCACTGCTTGCAGGTCAGCGCGTCCATCGCCTGCAGCAACGCCTCGTCCTTGCCCTGCTCGTGCGCGGTCTTCGCCATCGCCGCGGTCCGCGCGGCGAACTCGTTCATGCGCGCCGAGAAATCGTCCCACTGTGCCCAGACTTCCGCTTTCGAGCGGCCGCCCTCCACCTTCGGCTCGAAAGCCTTGAGCGCGGTCGCCGCGGTCGCCGCGATGATGTCGAGGTGGGCGATGACGTTGTCGTCGGGAATCGCGCCGGCCATGATCATGCCGAGCGCCGCGACCTGTGCGTCGAGCGTCTCCATGATGTGCGTGCGGTAGTCGATCACGTCCTGGTCGTCGGCGGTTGAGCCCATCGGCAGCAGCGACAGGGAGACCAGCGCCACGACATGCATCGATTTCATCAAGGCACGTACATCAGGCGGGCGCTGCCGATCTGCAGGCGATAGCCGTCCGGGTCCCTGACGTGGAAGCTCTCATCCGTGTCGGGCTCGGGGTCGAGGCCGCGGCGGCGCAGCTCGGCCTCGACGGCTGCCTTGTCCCAGTCCTCGATCGTGTAGCAGAGATGGTCGACCAGCGGCGCATCCGCGCGTTCCCGCGCGTTCCGCGCGATCAGGAAGCTGTCGTCGCCGAACTTCAGGTAGCACTGCCTGCCGTCATCGCCGCTGACCTCCATGCCGAGGAGGTCCGCATAGAAGTCGCGCGTGCGCGCGTAATCGGCGACTTCGAACGAGATGTGGTTGACGGCGACCGCCTTGAATCCGCGCCGCGGTACGGCCTCGGCGGCGGCGAGCGGGACGGCGGCGGCGGCCGTCATGCCGAGCGCCAGGACCTGTACCAGCTGCCGGCGCGAGATGCGTCCGTGCTCGAACTGGCCCAGCAAGTCATCGACGATCCTTTCCATGCGCGCGCCTCTCCTTCGGTCAGTGATTGCCTCGTGCGGCGACGGCCGTGGCCGGCGCGCCGCCGGCGCCGGTCTCGGCGAGTTCTTCCTCGACCGGCCGGCGCGCCGGCATGCCGCCGTACGGGAAACCGGGCCTTGCGGCCGCGATGGCGGCAATTTCCGCCGCGCTGAACGGCAGCACCCGCACTTCGGTGAACTTCGCCGCGAGTGCGGACGAGATTGCGCGGTTGGCGCCGGTCGCGGGATCCGGCACGGCGTCGGCCAGGCGCCGCATGGCCTTGTAGATCGAGGGCCCCGAGGACTTGCCGTAGCTCTGGTAGTGCGCCGACCAGTTGCGTTGCATATGCAGGTACCAGGTCTCGACGTCGGCATACCCGGCGATCAGGCCCTCGGCTGCTTCGGGCGTCAGGGCGAGTTGCAGCCGCGCGCCCCACATGTAGTGATCGGTCGGCATGTAGAACGCGTCCCAGGGATACAGCAGGTCGACCGGTTCGGTCGAGAGCACGCCGTTCTCGATGCGGCCGGGCATGCGGCGGATGTAGCGCGTGCCCCAGCGCGTGTCGATGCGCTGCGTCCCGCCCGGCAGCGCCTTGAGGCCTCCCGCATCGACGAGCACCGGGTCACGGCCGCGGAAAATCAACACATCGACGGCGGGGTCGTCTGCGAGGCTGTCGACGCCGGTCAGCTGGACGATGATGCGATTGTAGTTTTCGCGCAGGACCATCTCGTCCTCGAAGAAGCGGATTGGCCCGTCCGGTGCGCGGTAATTGGCAATGCAACCGAGCACGCGATGCATCTGGTTGTCGATGCCGCGGACGCCTTCCGGACTCGTGAAGTCTTCGCTTCCGTTCACGCCGTCGAGGTCGAGTCCCGGCGCAACCGGGCCCTGGCCCTCGCGGAACGGCAGCGCATCCGGCGCGGTGGTCGGGTGATAGCTCTCCACCTGACGCCGTAGCTGAGTGTCGGTGAACTCACGCGGGCGGTCCGCAACCTCCGGGAACAGCTGCTTGAACTGCTCGCGGACGCCATCGTTGAGGCCCTGCGGGCATTCCACCATCTCGGGTGTCGACTGCAGCGCCCACGAGAGGTTGGTAATGACGTAGGCGATGCTGCGCCCCTCGGGTGCCGTGCCATCGGCGGCTCCAGCGCCCGAAGCCAGCAGCATGCCGGCCGCAAGCTGCGCGAGGCGATTGATCGTCGCGCTACTCACGAAAGAACTCGTCCCGCCACCAGAAGGCCTTGAACCCCTCGCGGTCCGCCAGGAACTCGCCCAGGCCATCGGCATTGACCTCTCCCGGTTGCTCGTCGCCGGCAAACGTGAAAACCGGCCGTTCGCGGTAGGCCCAGACGCGCAGCGCGCCGGGCGTCCCGTCGGCAGCCCAATGGCCGGTCGCGGTATCGATCGTAACGATGCGCCAGAGCCGGCCGCGGCTGCTCGCGCCCTTTGCCGCCTCGACGTACGGAAAGTTGCGCGCGCAGCGCTCGGCGCTGCCCCCGCCGCACATCGCCAGGCGATAGACCTGGGTGTCCGCGGGATGCTCGCAGCTCAACTGGTCCGGCGCGTCGTCGCCGCAGGTGTAGCTGTAGATCGTCCGCCCGCGCGCATCGGCCAAGACCTGCCCTGCGGAGGTGTCCTGTACGGTGAATTCCGCAGGCGGCGGCGACGCCTCCTGCGTGTAGACGTTGCGCCAGCCCGGCACGTCGCTGCCGGCAAGGCTCCGCACGCGCGATTCTCCGGCGTGGACGTACAGCGGCCGGCCGCGGAACATCCACTGCCGTTCGCCGCTCGCGCGCGCGAATATTTCCCACTCGCCGTGTGCGCGCGCGGCCGCCGGCGCCCGTATCGGGACGAACAGCTGCTCGCAAGCGGCGTCGCAGCCGGAATGCGCGCGCGCGTCGCCATCGAAAGCGTAGACCGAGAATCCCCGCGATGTGTGCAGCAGTCGGCCGCGCAACGTGGTGCTCACCGCAAGGCCGGGCGGCAAGTCGGGCTTCGGCTGGATCGGATCGCGCACCGCGGGCGCATCGCCGTCGTCCCGGTAGCTGTCACCGCCCAGCACGTCGCCCGGGTGCCGGTCACGCACCGACGTGTAGAGGACCGCGCCGTCATACGCCCACTGCCTGCGCCCGTCGCGACGCTCCACCACCCTCCATTTGCCGACCCCGCGGCTGCCGTCCGCCGCGTACGCAGGCGGCCACAACTGCTGGCAGCTCGGCCGCTGCCCGCGCTCCGGCAGCAGCAAGCCACCCGGATAGGGGCTCATCAGGCCCGCACTCTCCGTGCTCGGCGTGGCGGAGCAGTTGGATTCGCCGTTGCCGTCTCCGGTCACGCCGTTCCTCATGGTCCGGTACGGCCAGCGATAGAGCGTTCGCCCCCTCGGGTCGGCGAACACGGGACCGTCGAGCTCGCTGGACTCCACGCGGAAACCGGGCGGCATCGGTTCCGCGACATAAGGCTCCGCCGGGGTCGCGCCGGAGCCGGTGGCCGGCAGCCAGGCCACGGCGATGGCGAGGACCGCCGCGCGGCGCCTGTCGCGCGATGCGCTCCTCACGCGAGGACCTCCGCGATCTCCTTCGAGGTGTTGTTGCTCTTGGTTCCCCACGAGGCGGCATCGACGCCGAACACCTTCATCGCCGTATATCCGACTCGCGTCGCGGCCGTTCCGCCCCCGTCGACGTGCAGCCCGGTGCGAACGCGCCCGCCGGCGCGGCCGGCGGTGAACATCGGGATCCCGTCGATGGAGTGGATGCGCGCCCAGTTCGAGTCCGTCGACGCGTAAATCAGCGTGTTGTCGAGCAGCGTGCCGTCGCCTTCGCGCTGCTTCGCGAAAGCCTCGACGAAATAAGCCCATTCCTCCATCGCGCGGCGCGTGAACCAGGAAGCAATGGTCTGGTAGCCCGCCTCCTTGTCGATCGGCTCTTCGTGCGTCGTGGTGTGGTGCGGCTTCTCGTAGCCCGGCTTGATGGTCCCGGCGAAGGCCGCGGAGTACGCCATGCTGAAGACGCGGGTCTGGTCGCAGGCGAGCGCCATGACCATCAGCTCGGTGAGCTGGCGGTGGCGCTGCGCGACGATGTCTGCATCGATGCCGGGGCGCGAGTCCTGGCCCGGCGCCGCAACCGGGTGGCAGGCCGCGATCGGCTCGGGCTTGGTGAGCTGCTGGTCGAACTGGCGCTCGAGGTCGCGCAGTCCCGTGAAGTATTGGTCGAGCCGCGCGCGATCGTCGGCGCCGACGACCTTCGCGAGCTCTCGCGTTTCGTCCAGGACCCCGGACAACACGCTCCTGCGGGCCATGACGAGGGCGCTCGGCGTGAAGGTCTCGGCATTCGGGTCCTGGTACCCGGGCCCGAACAGGCGCGTGTAGAGGTTGAGCGGCGACGGCTCCGCGGCATTGATCGAGTTGGAATTCTCGTAGCTGAAGCTGGTGCGCATGTCCCCGTTCGCGGTCACCATGACCGTCGGGAAGCGCGAGGTCCGGCCGATGGTGCGCGCGATGGTGACGTCGATCGTCTCGCCGGGCTTGTCCTCGCTCGCGATCGGCGCGCTGCCGCTGCGGCAGACGATCCAGCCGCTGTAATGACAGAGATTCGGCGCCGAGTCGCGGAAGGCATTGAAGTTCGTGTAGACGTTGACGTGCTGCCTGACGCGCTCGAGCGGCTGCAGTTCTTCGGGCAGCTCGTAACCGGCGCCGGTCGTCTTGGGCACGAACACGCTGGAGTTGCCGCCGAGTCCCCAGAACCAGGTCACGAACCGCGGCGGCAACGGCGCACCGGAGGCGAGGGCCTGGCCGCTGTCGCTCAGCAGGCAGTCGAGCAGCGGCAGCCCGACCGTGACTGCAGCGCCGTCGAGCATGCCCCTCAACACACGCCTGCGGCTGAGCCGCGCGAGTTTCGGGCTGCGTATCATCTTCATCTCCCTCCTGCTGCCGGCCCGGGCGAGGGCACGTCCTCGCGCACGGTTGCAAACGCGCCGCTCAAGGCGACCGAACGCAACAGCACCGGCAGGCGGTAGCCGTCGGCCGCGAAGCCCTGCCCGAGCGAATCGAGCACCGGCTTGTCGGAAGCTTGCGTGGCCCCGCCGGTCGCCCAGGCGTAGATACGCTTGACCAGGCAGGCGCCGAGCTGTGGGTGATCACGCAGTGCCTGCGACAGGCCGGCGAGGTCCTCGAACTGCCGGCCGTCGAGCCCGCCGCTGGCGTCGATCGCGGCGCCGCGCTCCTTCTCCCGGTACTGGCCCGCGCCATCGAAATGCTCGAAGGCGAGGCCGATCGGGTCGGTGATCTTGTGGCATCCGGCGCAGACCGGATTGGTTCGGTGCAGGTCGAGCCGCTCGCGCGCGGTGGCCAGGCGCGAGTTGGCGTCCTCGAGCAGCGAGAAATCGACGTTCGGCGGCGGGCGCGGCACGGTCTGGCACAGCAGCAGCTCGCGCAGCGCCTTGCCGCGCAGTGTCGGCGAGCTGCGCCCCGGATGCGCGTGCGCCGCCAGGAAGCTGACCTGGGTCAGGAGGCCCGCGCGCGAGTCATCGTCCGGGCTCGTGTAGCGGCTCCAGCCGGGCGGCGCCGCCACGTCGTAGATCACGGCGAGCGGCGGCGAGACAAAGGTTTCCCGCGTGGTGAACAGGTCGCGGTAATCGCGCTTCTTGACCAGCAGGTGATCGACCAGCGTGCGCAGCGTCTGCTCGCGCGCGTCCACGACGGTCTCGGCGCCGAACGTCGGATAGATGCCGGGATCCTTGGCGAGCACCGCAAGGTCGTCGAAGCGCAGCATGTCGTCGAAGAAGGCGCGCATGCCGGTCTCGAGGCGCGGGCTCGCCAGCATGCGGTCGACCGACTTCGCGAGGCCCGCTTCGCTGTCGAGCTCGCCGTTCCCGGCAGCACGCAAAAGCTCGTCGTCGGGACCCGCATTCCACAGGAAGAAGCTGAGGCGGCTCGCGAGCGAGTAGGCATCGAGACGCGCGTAGCCCGGGCGTGCGGCCTGCGGCCCGGCGCGATCCACGACGAACAGCGCCTGCGGGGCGAGCATCAGTCCCTCGAGCGCGACGGCGAGGCCACCGTAGAAATCGTCAAGCTGGTCCGCAGCCTCGACGCTGCGCGTCACGATCGCGTCGGCTTGCGCCTTGTCGAGCGGGCGGCGGAACAGCAGTCGGCCGACCGGCAGCAGAAAGGCCTGCGCACAGCCGCGGTCGGCTTTCTTGTCGCTGCGCGGCGTGCAAGGCACGAGGTAGGCACGGTTGGCGGGGCTGACGACCTGCTCGGCGAGCGAACCTGCCGTGCGCTGGAACTCCTGCATCTGCGCGATTGTCACGCCGGCGCTCGCGCCGCCGTTCCGCAGCAATCCGTCGGTGCGCTGGAACGGCGCGAAATGCGCTGCAACCGAAATGTCCGGCCCGAACACGTAGCCGAGCGAGTTGAAATACTGTTCCTGCGAGAGGAGGCGCATGCGCGCCGGCGATGCCGCGTCGACCGGGCCGGCGGGCGACGAATCCGTGGGAGCAGCCGGCGCACCCGCGGCACCGGAATGCGGCAGGAGCGCGAACGCGAGGGCCACCGCGGCGACCCGGGACCGCGGTCCCCGCTCGGGCAGCCACCGCCTGCCGATCCGGTGTGCGGGCGGGTACCTCATACGTCGACTATACGACACGGCCGTCAAAATCTGGACGCCTCCCGGGTGGCACGCGTATAAGGCCCGGATGCAGGTTCCCCTCGCGACGGGCCGCGCGCCGGTCGGCCTCGTCGCGCTGCTGTCGGTCGCGCTGCTCATCAATTATGCCGACCGGGGCAGCATCTCGATCGCCGCGCCGCTGCTCGGCCGGGAACTCGACCTCGGCCCGAGCGAGATCGGCTGGCTGCTCGGACTCTTCTACTGGTCCTACGCGCCGCTGCAGCCGGTCATGGGCTGGCTCGCGGACCGCTACGGCCCCGCGCGCGTACTCGCGGGCGGCTTCGCGCTGTGGAGCCTCGCGACCGCGCTGATGGGCCTCGCGGGCTCGCTCGCGGCACTGGTGGTGCTGCGGCTTGCGATGGGCGCCGGGGAGGCCACCTTCTACCCGAGCGCACTCAGCCTGCTGTCACGCAACGTGCCGGCGACGCAGCGCGCACGCGCGACCGCGACGATGCAGTTTGGCGCGCTGATCGGGCCCGCCGCCGGTGCCCTGCTCGGCGGACTCGTGATGGTGCGCTACGGCTGGCGCGCGATGTTCGTGGTCATGGGCGTCGCGTCGCTCGCCTGGCTCGTTTTCTGGCGGCACTGGTCGCGCCACTCGCCGGGCGCGGCGGCGCTTTCGCCTTCGGCCGACGATCCGCCCTACCGGCTGATCCTCAGGCAGCGGGCCCTGTGGGGCGCCATGATCGGCACCTTCTGCGGCAATTACGCCTTCTACTTCGTGTTTTCCTGGCTGCCGCTCTACCTCGTCAATGAGCGCGGTCTCTCGCTGGCGCAGATGACGCCGATGACGAGCGCGTTCTACGTCGTCGACGGCGCGAGCGTGCTCGCCACCGGCTGGCTCCTCGACCGATGGGTGCGCAGCGGTGCAAGCCTCAACCGCGCGTACAAGACCGCGCTCGCGGCGAGCAGCGCCGGCGTCGGCCTGTGCCTGATCGCCGCGAGCGTCGTCTCCGGACCGGTCGCGGCCGCCGCAATCCTGCTGCTGACCGGCATCCTCGACGGCCTCAACAGCCCGTCGAACCCCTCGGTCACGCAGACCTTTGCAGGGCCGCGCGCGACCGGGCGCTGGATGGGTCTTCAGAATGCGGTCGGCAATGTGGCTGGCATGTCAGCGCCGGTGGTCACCGGCTACCTCGTCGAGTCCGGGGGCGGCTACACGACGGCACTCGTCGTCTCGGGGGCGGTCGCGCTCTGCGGCCTGCTAGGCTGGCTGGTGGTGATGCCCGAGGTGCGGCCGATCGATTGGGCGGCGGTGCGGCCGTGAAGCGGGTCCCGGAAGCCGCGCGCGAGCTCCCCGTCATCCACGAAACGGAAGTACTCGTCGTCGGCAGCGGCCCCGGCGGCCTCGCCGCGGCGCTCGCGGCTTCCCGCGCGGGCGCAAAGACCACGCTGCTCGAGCGCAACGGCTGCTTCGGCGGCAACATCACCCAGGTCGGCGTCGAGGGCTTCGCCTGGTACCGCCACGCAGAGACCGTGGACTGCGAGGGCATCGGCATCGAATTCGAGGAGCGCGCCAAGGCGATGGGCGCGGCGATGCCCGAGCCGCAGTCCCTCAGTCACGCGCTCGATGCCGAGATGTTCAAGTGGGTCGCTGACGCGCTGGTCGAGGAAGCCGGCGTCACGCCGATGCTGCATCGCTTGTTCGTCGCGCCGATCCTCGAGGCCGGCGCGATCCGGGGCGTCGTGACCGAGAGCAAGGCGGGCCGCGAGGCGATCCTCGCGCGCCGCGTCGTCGATTGCACCGGAGACGCTGACGTCGCCGCACGCGCCGGCGCGCCGGTCGCCAGAACGCCGCGCGAGTCGATGATGGCCGCTTCGGTCATGTTCTCGATGTCGGGCGTCAACAAGCGCCGCTTCATCGAGGCGGTCAAGGCCGACCCGCAGACCTATCGCGACTGGGTCGGCAACGGCGAGTGGAGCATCGAGACCAGCGGCAAAGAAGACGAGCTCTTCTCGCCGTTCCTGCGCAAGCCCTTCAAGCAGGCGGCCGCCGCGGGCGTGATCCCGCCGTCGCTCGCGACCATCGCCGGCACCTGGGGCGCGGTCAGCGACCAGGGTGACCTCACCTACCTGAATCTCGTGAGTCTCCCCGGCATCGACGGCACCGACCCCGCCGACCTGACGCGGGGGGAAATCGAAGGGCGGCGCCAGGCGATCCACGCGATCGAGGCGCTGAAGAAGTTCATGCCAGGCTGCGAGGACGCGAAGCTCCGCAACTTCGGGATGACGATCGGCATCCGCGACACGCGCAAGATCGACGCACTCTACAACCTCGCCGCAGCCGACGTACGGGAACAGGGCCGGTTCGAGGATTCGATCGGCATCTTCCCGGAGTTCATCGACGGCTACGGGCTCCTGATCCTGCCGACGACCGGCCGCTACTTCCAGGTGCCCTACCGGACGCTCGTTCCGCAGCGCGTCGAAAACCTGATCGTCGCGGGCCGTTGCATCGGCGGGGATCGCACTGCGCATGCGGCCGTACGCAACATGATGTGCTGCGCCGTGAGCGGCCAGGGGGCCGGCACGGCCGCGGCTGTCTCGCTCCGGCGCGACGAGCCGTTCCGCGCCCTCGAGATCGCCGTGCTGCGGGCCGAACTGCGGCGCCAGGGAGCACGCATCGACTGATCGATGCGCCGTGCGGCGCGGCTCAGGCATCGCCCGGCAGCAGCATCTCCCGGTACTCGCCCCGCATGCAGTGGTTCGAAGCGGCCGCCGAGCCGTAGCCGCCGACGTTCAGGAGCGCGACGAAGTCGCCCTCCGCCAGTGCCGGGATTTCGACGCCCTCCGCGAGCAGGTCGATCGCCTCGTTGATGTTTCCGGAGATCGTCACGCGCTCGAGCCGCGCGCCCGGAGGCACGTGGAGCGGCGCGACCACGTACGGGATGCCGTAGTAGGCCCAGAGATTCAGGATGCCAAGCCCGGCATCGACGCCGACGAACCGCGTGCCCGCCTTGTCTTCCACCGTGTTCACCTGCGCGACCAGGAGCCCCGCGTCCTTCACCAGGTAGTCGCCCGGCTCGACCGCGACGCGCAGGTTTCGCGGCACGGCGTGCCGGGCGATCACCGCGGCCCAGCGCGCGAGATCGATGGGCACGTCCGCCTCCGTCATCCGAACGCCGAGGCCTCCGCCGACGTTCAGCCGCCGGATTCCGGGGTGCGCGTCGAGGAGCCGCGAGACGTCCTCGAGCACCTGCACCAGCACGTCGAGCGCGTCGCCCTGGTACCCGCTGCCGACGTGGAAGTGCAGCGTGTCGACCGTGAGGCCTGCGGCAGCGGCCGTCTCGAGCGCCTCCTCGAACCGGTCCGGGTAGATGCCGAACTTGGTCGGCTTTTCGCCGGCATAGCGCAAGCGGTCGTTGTAGCCGGCGCCGAGGCCGGGGTTCAGGCGGATCCCGACGCGGCGGCCCCGCCCGCGGCGGCCGAGGCGCCGGATCGTGCTGATTGCATCGCAGTTGACGTGCACGCCCGGGTGGGACGCAAGCACGTCGAGGTCGGTCTCGGAAACGGCGTGGCCGGAGAAGGAAATCTCCTGCTCGCGGAATCCGTGAGCGAGCGCGAGCCTGATCTCCGCGGGCGAGCAGGCGTCGATGCCGCAACCGCCCCTCGCCCGCAGCCTGTCGAGCAACGGCCCAAAGCGGTTCGCCTTGACCGCGTAGTAGAGGTCATGCGGCACGCCGGCCGACTCGAGCGCCGCGCCGAGCCGCGCGAGATTCTCGCGCGCCCGTCCGGCGCGGTAGACGTAGGCCGGCGTGCCCGCGGTCGCGATCGCGGCGAGGTCCTGGCCGCCGAATTCCAGCCGGCCGTCCCGGTAGCGGAGATCAGGACGTTCCCACCACAGCCCGCTGCCGGCCATTCGCGGTAGCTACCGGGTCAGCCGGTAGATCAGGACGGCGGCGCGCTGCGACATCGGCGTCAGCGTCGCGAGGTCCGTGTACTCGCCCGGCGCGTGCGAATTCCCCCCGCCGCCGCTGCCGAGTCCGTCGAGTCCCGGCAACAGGTGGGCGATGAAACCGATGTCGCCCGCGCCGCGCTCGCCCGGATCGAGCGCCGGCACGGGCCCGAGGCCGAGGTCGCGGCTCGCACCGTCGAGCACCTTCAGCAGCGCCTCGTTGCCGGGCGTCGGCGCCATCGGCGGATAGGCCCCGTCGTCGAAGCGCAGCGTCGCGCCGGCGAGCGGCAGGTGACGCGCCACGATCGCCTGCATGCGCTCCACCGCCTTCCGCTCCTGTTCGAGGCTGATGTAGCGGATGTCGCCGCGCGCGATGGCGAGCGGCGAGATCACGTTGGTCTTGCCCTCCGCCGTGCCGCGGTAGTCCTCGAGCGTCGCTTTCGTGCCGCCGACGATCACGCTGGGGTTGATGGTGAGGTACTTCTCGCTGCCGAGCTCCGCCTGGAACGCCGCCAGGATGCGGGCCGCCTCGTAAACCGCCCCGCTGCCATGCTCCGCGCCGAAGATTCCGCCCGAGTGGCCCGTCACGCCCGTCGTCTCGAGCGTCCAGCTGTTGATGCCGCGGCGGCCGATGGTCGCGGTGCCGTTGATCGCCGCCTCGAAGCTCAGTACGGCGTCGCTCCGCCTCGCCAGCTCGAGCATCGGCTCGCGCGACGCGGCAAGCGGCATACCCGCGTCCTCCTCGTCACCGGTCAGCATGACCGTGATGCGGCGGTCCTCGAGCGCGCCTGCCGCGTGCAGCGCCCTGAGCGCCTGCAGCATCACGACCGCCCCGCCCTTCATGTCGGCCGCGCCGGTGCCGTAGGCGCGCGTGCCGTCGCGTCGGAATCGTTCGCCGGCCAGGACCGTGTCGATGTGGCCGAGCAGCAGCAGGCGCTTGCCTTGCGTGCCGTCGGTGTGCGCGACGACATGCCCGGCGCGCTTCATCTCCGGCGGCAATTCGACCCAGTGCGTCCGGAAGCCGATGGCCCGCAGTTCCTCCCCGAAGGCGTCGCCGACTGCGCGCACGCCTGCGATGTTCTCGGTCGGGCTCTCGATGTCCACCACGCGCTCGAGCATGGCTTCGGCCGCGGCCTGACCTTCCGCGGCGTGTCGCGCGATGGCGCGCTCCGTGCGGTCGAGGCCGGAGGGCGCGGCAAGCGCGCCGAGCGGCAGGAGCAGGAAGGCGATCGCGGCATGGTTCAAGTGTCGGGTCACGGCAGTCTTCCGGTGGCAACGAAGCCCGCACGTTAACCGAGGCCGCGGGCCGGCACCAGAATCGGCGTCCTGCTAGAGTCGCGGGCATGCTTCTGCGGCTCCTGCTCGCGGTGCTCATCGTTGCTCCGGCGGCCGCCGAACCCTTCAGCTTCGTCGCGCTCGGCGACACGACCTATGCGATACCTGCGGACCACCCGATCTACGGCGGCCTGATCGAGGCGATCAACGCAGCGCAGCCCGCCTTCGCGATCCACGTCGGCGACACGAAGGGCGCCGGGGCCTGCGGCCGGGCGTTCCAGGAGACGCAGCGCGAGTTCTTCGGCCGGTTCATGGCGCCCGTCTTCTACACGCCCGGCAACAACGAGTGGGCGGACTGCTGGAAGGAAAACCGTGGCAGCGCCGACCCGACCGAGGTCCTCGCAGTCATGCGCGAGGTGTTCTGGTCGAGACCGGCAAGCCTCGGACGGTCGCGCCTGCCGCTCGTCCGGCAGGCGGACGAGGACTCGTCATTCGGCGAGTTCGCGGAGAACGCCCGCTGGGCTTTTGGCGGCGCGACGTTCGCCACGCTGAACCTTGCCGGCGAGCACAACAACCAGGAGCTGCGGGTCGACAAGTACTGGCGCGAGTTCGTGCGCCGCGAGCAGGCCAACCTTGCCTGGATCAAGGCATCCTTTGCCGCCGCACGCGCCGGCAAGCACCGCGCGATCGTGTTCGCCTTCCACTCGAACCCGTTCGACAAGATGCTGCGTCACGAAGGCGGGCCCTTCGAGCCCGTCGTCGCCGCGATCGCCGCCGAGGCCGACGCTTTCGACGGACAGGTGCTGCTGGTCCACGGCCACCACCACGAGTTCGTCATCGACCGGCCGCTCACCGAGCTAGACTTCGACCGGCCCGGCACCACGCACCCGAATGTCACGCGCCTGCAGGTTTACGGCTGGCCGGACATGAAGGCGGTGCGTGTGAGCGTCGACGTCGCCAGGCCCTGGGTTTTCGGCTTCGAGCCCGTCCATGCGGGAAGCTTGTCGGTGTCCCCGCATAAGGACACCCACTGATCCCCCATATATAGTGACGGCTGCCCGAATAGGAGCCCTCCGATGACCCGCTTGCAGCGACTTCTCGCCATTGCCCTACTCGCCGGCGCCGGCGGCCTTCCCGCAGTCGCGCAGGAGGCCGCGCCGCCTGCGTCCCCGGCGGCCACGCCCGAGCTCCACTACTCCAACAAGTGGCGCCTGGAGGTCAGCGAGGGCGCGAACAACGAGGGCGTCATCCGCTTCCGGATCACGCCGAAAGACGCCACCGCGTTCGAGATCCCGGTGAACCTCAAGAAGGGGCGCGGCGAGGATGGCGTGGCGCGCGACATCCGCGATACGTTGAAGAAGACGCTCGACAAGAAGTACTACCACGTTGAAGTCGACGACGGTGAAGACGTGCTCGTGAAGGTCCGCAAGGGCCCGCACATCGCCATCGAAATCACCGAGCAGACAGTCAAGGGAACGCGCATCAACCTCGACCGCGAGTAGTTCCGGCGCCGCCGCTCGCCGGCGGAAATTTGGCGTGCGGTTATGTCAATACCGCGCGCATTGCGCGGTGCATCCGATAGATTCCCCGGTGGCGCACCGAGGATATGGATGTCCGCACTTCACGCCCCCCGAATCGCCGACCGTTCCGGCGCGACCGCCGAATTCCCGGCGCGCCCGCCGCACACGTCCGGCTGGGCGCGCCATGGCGCAGGCGAGCCGCCGGCAGTCGCGCTCGTCAAGGAGCACCTAAACTCGGCGGTCGTCGCCGTCGTCCTGCTGCTTTCAGTCCTGGGACATGGCCAGAGCATCGACGGGCCGGCGCTTGCGCTCGCGGCCTTCGCCTACATGGCCGCCTTCAAGTTCATCACGCGACCCCGCCTCGACCGCGCCGGCGGCGGCACGGACTGGGGGCGCATCCTGCGGCATCGCGTCGTCGAGTGGACGTGCGTGGCCTGCCTGCTGCTGCTTGCCGGCCACCTGCTCGGCGTTGCCGCCCACTATCCGGGGCCGGTGATCCTGGTCTGGTTCGTCGCGACCCCCTTTGCGCTCGCCGCGGCGCACGTCGCAGCGCGCAAGGCCGCCGGCTCGCTGATGCGGCGCGCGGCCGCGTGCCGCTGCCAGGTCGTCGTCGGCGCCAACCGAATCGGGCGCGAACTCGCCGCACGGCTTGAAGAGGAACCCTGGCAAGGCGATTTCGCCGGGTTCTTCGACGACCGCCGCCTCGAACGGCTGCCGCGCGAATGCCGGACCCGCCTGCTCGGCCGCTTCGCCGACCTGCCGGAATACGCGCGTCGGCACCCGGTCCACGTCATCTATGTCTGCATGCCGATCTCGCGCCATCCCCGCATCCGCGGGCTGCTGGACGTGCTGGGTGACACCACGGCCTCGGTCTACTTCGTGCCGGACCTGTCGGCCTTCGACCTCATGCAGGCGCGATTCGGCGAAATCCGCGGGATGCCGCTGGTGGCCGTGCGCGAGACCCCATTCTGCGGCATGACCGGCGTGCTGAAGCGCGCGAGCGATCTCCTGCTCGCCACGTCGGCCCTGGCGCTCATCGCGCCGCTCATGGCTGCGATCGCGCTGCTGGTGAGCCGCTCTTCGCCGGGGCCCGTGCTCTTCCAGCAACGGCGCTACGGCCTCGACGGACGCGAGTTCGTCGTCTACAAGTTCCGCACCATGACCGTCTGCGAGGACGACGACGTCCGCCAGGCGACGCGCGGCGATGACCGGGTCACCCGCTTCGGGCACTTCCTGCGGCGCACGTCGCTCGACGAGCTGCCGCAGCTCCTCAACGTGCTCGCCGGCAGCATGAGCCTGGTCGGGCCGCGGCCGCACGCCGTCGCGCACAACGAGCACTACCGCAAGCTGGTGAGCGGCTACATGCTCCGGCACAAGGTGCGGCCGGGGATCACCGGGCTGGCCCAGGTCAACGGGCTGCGCGGTGAGACGCGCGACCTCGAGACGATGAGTCAGCGTGTCCGGTACGACCTCGAGTACGTCAAGAACTGGTCGCTTGGCCTTGACGTCCGCATCCTGATCAAGACCCTGCGCATCGTCCTGACCGACCGCAGCGCGTACTGACCGCCGCTACCAGTCGTCGTCCGCCGCGTAGCCGAGCTCCATTAGGAGCGGCCCCGCGATCCGCTTGAAGTTCCGCCGGTCGCGCGCGTCGAGGTCGCGCTGCCAGCGGCCGATGGAAGACGTCGTGACCGCGCCGAGCGCCTCCGGGGACTGCGCGAAGCGCGTCGCGTCGCGGAACGGCGAATCGGCGGCGGCGTGCGCGAGCATCTCGTCGTCCCAGTCCTCACCGAGAAACTCCATCAGGCCCTCGAGCACCGGCCGCGGATCGCGGACGAGGTCCTCGTAGCGGACCGTGCGGAAGCGCGGATCGGCCCACCAGCGGCGCGAGCCTTCGATGTCGCGCACCCAGCGGCGCGCGCAGCCCGCGATGGGCTTCCAGGTGCCGATCGGCACGATCCTGCCGTCCACGACCCGGTGCCGGGGGTGGGTACGCAGCGAGCAAGCGACGTCCCGGCCGTCGCGCAGGACGTGCACGAAACGCGCCTCGGGAAACCAGCGGAATATCGTCCCGATGTAACTGATGTTACGCGGCGTTTTCTCGGCCCAGCGATGCTTGCCGGCCATTCGCATGCAGAGCCCCGCAAAGCCTTCGATGAACTCCGGGCGCGAGTGAGCACGCCGAAATATTTCGACGACCTCCGCGGGCTCAATGCCGAATCGGACGCCGAGCGCCCCGGCTTCGATCGCGCGCCGCCGAAAGACGCTCGACTCCGGACCGCAGCAGATGCCGCGGTGGGAGTCCAGCATCATGCGCAGGAGCGTGGTACCCGAACGGCCGCAGCCGCCGAGCACGACCGGACGCAGCGCGGACGGTGTCGTCCCGGACCAGGTGTCCGCGTGCGCGCCGAGCCCGGTCGCAGCGGCAAAGTCCTTGAGGAATCGCGGCGAGGCCATCACCGCTCAGGAGCGGACCGCCGTGAAGATGGGTCGACGGTTGTTTCGCGGCACGATGTCGTCGTCGCAAACGCCCAAGTTCCTGATATCCGAAAATCCCGCCTCGCGCAGCCGCGACTCGACTTCCTTCGGTTTCGTCGAAGCATTGGCCTCGAAATAGAGGCTGCCGCGTGTGAGCTCGCCCAGGAGCACATAGAGCCTTTTCGGATTCTGCACATGCGCCTCCAGCGCGAGGCAGAGCACGACCTCGAACGGCGGTCCGAGCTCCTGCGCCTCGAGATGGTCCACGTCGGCCTGGCGGAACCCGAGGCCCGCGAGGCCGGCGAAGTCCGCGATGCGGCGCGCAAGATCGACCTTCTCACCGTCGAATTCGACGCCGAGCCCGGACGCCGGCGCGAAGTTGGAAAGCTGGAACAGCATCGCACCGTTGTTGCAGCCGAGGTCCAGCACCCGCTTGCCGCGCACCTCAGTCTCGCCGAGGCCAAAGCGGAACAGGCGTCGCGAGGCGTCCCGCTGCGCCTCTTCGCGACCTACGGAGAACGCCGGGGTCGAGAACGCGCAGTAGATGACGTCGGGCGTGGCAAGGAAGTGACGCTTGTCGCGTTTGCGAAACGACGCCGATGCGGCGCGCAACTCGTCCTTCAGCGCCCGGGCCGCCGCGTCGCGGGCGGAATCCGGCACGACTGTACTCATGCCGGGACGCTCATCGCGCAATGCTCATGACAGGAGTTTCCTGGCGGCACGAGGGCGTGCCGGCCAATCATGAGCTAGACTTCTCCGCATGCGCAAGTTAGCGGAATTCATCGGCCGGCTTCGCTGGGGATCGATCGAGGAGCGCCGGCGTGACGGCCTCGTACAGATGTACGACCTCCTCGCGCAAACAAGCCTTCACGGCAAGTACTGGGTGTTCCTCGGGCTGATGCTCGGCTGCGTGCGAGAGGGTGGGCCCTTGGCCCATGATCGTGACTCGGACTTCGCTTTCCTGGCCAGCGACTCCCGGGCCTTCCTGGATGCCGTCGCCGTGTTGCGCAGAAGCGGCTTTGACCTGCGGCCGCTGCAGGTGAACAACGATGGCCGCACCACGAAGTGGGCCCTGAAGCGCCGGGGCTACAAGTTCGAATTCTTCCAGATTGACCGTGTCGGCGATCGGTACCGCTGGTTCACGCACGGACGCAATCCGCCCACCGAGCTCGTCAACGAGGTTCCGGCCCACGGGTTGGCCGATTTCGAACTGTACGGCCGGCGATTCAAGATCCCGGACAACGCCGAGCGACAGCTCGAGATCCTCTACGGCAACTGGCGCCAGCCCGATCCCGACTACAAGTACTGGCGTGACTGCAAGGCAACGGTCGAGCGCAATCCCTGGTCGAGCCCGCGTCGGCACGCCGCTGACTGACGCGAATACGCCGGCCCGTTGGCCGCCGTCGGCACTCCATGAGACCATTCGGCCATGTCCGTGCTCTACGCCCTGCTCGCGGCCGCTGTCTCCATCCCGGCGGGCGTCGCTACCCACGCCGACGGGCGTGCACCGGTCGAATCGCTCTACCGCGCGAGCCTCGCGCTCGTCGAGCGCGGCTGGACGGCCGAGGTGATGGTCGAGTCCGCGCCCGCGGGCTCGGCGCAATCGCTGCCCATCATCGCGCTCACCTCGCCCGGCCAGGGTCCGGCGGTCTGGATCCTGGCCGGCGTGCACGGCGAGGAGCCTGCGGGGCCCAACGCCGTCGCGGCCGCGATCGAGGACATTGCGCGGCTCGGCGCTTCCCGTCCGGTCGTGCTGCTGCCGCTCCTCAACCCGCAGGGCTATGCGCGCAACTGGCGCTACCTCAACGTCGCGACCTATTCGAAGGAGATCGACGGGCAGAGCGTCGGCGATTCCTCGCACCTGCTGCCTGCGCAGGATGACCCGGCGCGCCCGCGCGCGGCGGGCGCGTCGAGCCCCGAGGCGTCAGCCATCACAGGCTGGATCCTCGCGCGCCAGGCGGATTACCCGGTGCAGGTGAGCGTCGACCTGCACGAGGACAACCTGATCGATGAGGGCTACGTCTACTCGCAGGGCGCGCACGGCGCGCGGGACGAACTCGCGACCGCCGCCGTTGGCGTGCTGCGCATGCACGGCGTGCCGATCAAGATGGCCGGCACGACGCGCTTTGACGAGCCGATCGAGGGCGGGATCATCGGTCCGGTGACCGACAGCTCGGTCGACGAACTGATGAGCGCGCGCGAGGTGGTCGTCGATGGTCGCGCCCGCCCCGGCCCGGGCGCGGCGACGGTGCTGGTTTTGGAGACTCCAGCCGCGGCACTGCCGCTCGAACAGCGTGTCGCCGCCCAGGCGGCGCTGTTGCGCCTGGTCGCGAGGGAGCTCGCCGCAGTGTCCGGCGGGCAATGATCCGGCGGATGCAAACGACCACGGCCCCCAAGGCCCTGTTCAACGAGGCGATAGGGCACATCAAGGGCGGCAATATTGGCGCCGCCGAAGCATGCTGCCGCCTCGCACTTGAACGCTATCCCGGCGACGTGAACATGGAGGCTCTGCTCGGTGCAGTGCTCGTGAAGCAGTGCCGAAACGTCGAGGCGGAAGCGACGTTGCTCAAGGTCCTCGAGGCTGCGCCCACGTTCGCCAAACCCGCGGAGGACCTCGGCTATCTGCTGGTGAACACGGGGCGCGCGGCCGAAGCCCTGCCCATTCTCGAACGCGCGACCATGCTCGATCCTTCGCTCGAGAATGCGTGGTATTGCCTCGGCAGGGCGCTCGCTCAGCTCGGGCGTGGCAAGGAAGCCGATGCCGCCTTCGAGAAGTGCTTTGAACTCTCCCCGGAGCGGCGGCTGATGGCGCTCGCGGCCGAGCACCAGAAGGATGGACGGCTACAGGAAGCGGAACAGATCTACCGGCGCGTGCTGCGCGATAACCCGCGTAATGTCGACGCCCTGCGGCTCATGGCCTTACTCGCGGCCGGCGCGGAACGCCCCGACGACGCCGAAGCGATGCTGATGGAGGCCGTCCGCATCGCGCCCGACTTCCTGCTCGCACTGCTTGATCTCGGACAGTTGCGCAGGGAGCAGGACCGCTTTGCCGAGGCGCTCGAGTGTTTCGACCGCGTCCTCGTTCTGGAGCCCGACCAACCCCAGGCGCACTTCCACCGCGCCGCCACGCTCGCCCGTGCGTCGTTCACGCACGAGGCCATCGCGGCATACCGGGAGTGCCTTGCAAGCCGGCCGTCGCACCTCGGCGCGCTGCTCGGCCTGGGCCACGTGCTGAATGCAGTCGGCGACTACGAAGGCGCCGTCGCCTCATACGTCGCCTGCGTCGACGCAGCGCCGGATTCCGGTGAGACCTACTGGAGCCTGGCCAATTTGAAGACCTATCGGTTCGATGACGCGACGCTTGCCGACATGGAGAAACGCGCGTCAGGCCAGGGCGACAACCGCCAGTCGGAGGTGAACTTTCTGTTCGCGATCGCCAAGGCCTGCGAGGACCGCGGCGACTACGAGCGCGCTTTCGATCACTACCGTCGCGGCAATGCCCGCCAGAGGTCTGCAGTTCATTACGACCCGGTGCAGGCTGAGGTGATGAACGACCGTCTCGTGGAGGTTTTTTCAGCCGATTTCCTCGCTGCGCTGTCTGGCGCCGGAAACCCGGACCCGTCCCCTATTTTCATCCTCGGCCTGCCGCGTTCGGGCTCCACGCTGATCGAGCAGATTCTCGCGAGCCACCCGCAGGTCGAGGGCACGGCGGAACTGCCGTATGTCGGGAGGCTCGCGACCTCGCTTAACCGGAATCGCAAGGGCGGCGTGAACTACCCCGAAGCGATGCGCGAGCTGTCGCCCGCGAACATTGCGGCGCTTGGCACGCAATACCTCGAGCTTGCGCGGATGCACCGCCGCTCAGGCGCGCTCCGCTTCACCGACAAGATGCCGAACAACTTCCCGAACGTCGGGCTGATCGCGACGATGCTGCCGAACGCGCGGGTCGTCGACGCCCGCCGGCATCCGCTCGACGCCTGCCTGTCGTGCTGGCGACAGCTGTTCGCCAAGGGCCAGAACTTCACTTACGACCTGACCGAGATCGGCGATTACTACCTCCAGTACCAACGGATGATGGACCATTGGGAGCGCGTGCTGCCGGACCGCGTGCTGACTGTGCAGTACGAGGAAGTGGTCGCCGACTACGAGTCCCAGGTGAGGCGGCTGCTGGAGTTCTGTGGCCTGCCCTGGGACGGCGCGTGTTTGCGCTTCTGGGAGAGCGACCGGACGGTGCGTACGCCGTCGGCGGAGCAGGTGCGCAGGCCGATCTACGACCGCTCGGTCGGGCACTTCCGACACTACGAGCACCTCCTCGGCGAGCTGATCGACGTAATCGCGCCGATTCGCGGCCGCTACCGGCGTTACGAGCGGGCGGGCAGCGCGCCGGCCGGCACGTAGTCGAAAATGAAGTTGATCCGGTCCTCTGCGCCCTTGTTCATGACGCTGTGGACCTTCTGGTTGTTGATTTCGTAAGCATCGCCGACCTGGAGCTGGAAAGGCCGGCCGTCAATCATGAAGCGCACGCGCGGGTTGGTGACGATTGGCACGTGGATGCGGTGGCCGACGCCGAACGACGGGTGCGTGTCGCGATGCGGCAGGATGCGCCCGCCCGCGAGCAGTTTGGCCGCCATCGCGCGGATGATGGTGCCGCCCGGCGGGTAGTGTTTGCCGATGATCTCGTGCATCACCGGAACCGCGACCGAGGCGAGCCGGTCCCAGCCCGGTTGCTTGCTCACCTCGACGGCCGGCCATCCCTCGACGTTCGCGAACAGGAGAACGATCGAGCGCGTCTGCTCGTGGACCTCGTAGTCCTTCTGGCGCTGCTCGTTCTCGTTCCAGGCAGCCTCGTCCTGGGCCAGCACGGCGGCGCCGAGCGCCGCCATGTCGACCTTGCCGAAACTGCGGAGCGCGACGCCGATGTCCACGGGCTCAGAAGTCGTAGCGGAACTGCAGCCCGTAGGTCCGCGGCCGGATGATCGACAGGCGCGGCTGCGCCCAGCGGTTGCTGCGGAATGTCACGGCGCGCTCGTCGGCGATATTCTCGACGAACAGCGACGCACCCCACCGCTCGCTTTCGAGCCCGAAGCGGATGTCGGCCGTATCGTAGGCTGCCTGGATGTTGGCGCCGGCCTGGCCCACGACCGACTCGAAGCCCTCGAGGTTGGTGACGACCTCGCCGACGTAGGCGTAGTCGAGCCGCGCGAACGGCTGCGCTTCGAACAGCGCGCCGCGCGAGCGCCACTCGATTCCGAGCGCCCCGCTCCACTCTGGCGTGAGCGGAAGGCGCGCGCCGTCCTCCACCTCGCGCACGTAATCGACACCGTTCTCGTCGGTGAGCGTGAGAGTCGTCGCCTCGGAGATGTGGGCGTCGTTATAGCCGAGCGTGGCATCGATTTGCCAGCTGTCGTTGACGGCGAGGGTGAGTTCCGCCTCAACGCCGGGGATTTCAGCCGTCGGCAGGTTCACGTAGCCGAGCTGGAACACGCCAGGCTGCGGGTCCTCGATCTGCACCGCGAAATCGTCCCAGCTCATGAGGTATGCGGCGACGTTCAAACGCAGGCGGTTGTCCAGCCACTCGGTCTTGGCGCCCAATTCCCAGTTCGTCAGCGTATCCGAGCTGAAATCGGGCGGCAGTATCGAATTGGGGCGGATGGGGTTCGCACCACCATTGCGAAAGCCCTCGGACCAGGTGAAGTAGACCATCCGGTCGTCGTCGATGCGGTACGTCAGGTTCAGCTTCCCGACGGTGCCGTCCTCGGTGGAGTCGGTCTCGGCATCGGTCATCGTGGGCCCGACTCCGGGGATCTCGCCCGTGAACCCGACGGGCGCCTCCTGGTGCAAGTTGAAGGTGCGGTCGTACTCGAACCAGCGGCCGCCGGCAGTGATCGTGAAGTTCTCGGTGACGTCGAAGCCGATCTCGCCGAACAGCGCCCGCTGCTCGAGCTCGGTTTCGTACCGGCCAAGGAACCAGGTCTCGGTGGGCGCGAGCCGGTTCCCGAGTTGGTTGTACTGCAGGTTGTCGAAGTATTCGAAGGCCGGCGTGTCAGTGTAGCCGCGCACGAAGCTGTCGAACGAAGTGTGTCCCGCCTCCCGGCTGTAGAAGATGCCGCCCAGCCACGACCAGCGGCTCTCGGCGTCGTCGTTCGACTGCAGCCGCGCCTCGAGGGTCGTGATCCGAGTATTGTCCTGATTGGTTGCGTAGCCGCGCGGGTCGCCGCCGAAGTCGTATTGCAGCGTGCCGTAGTAAATCGACGCCTGGTTAAAGGTGAATTCGTAGCCGCTCGCGTCCGCCTGGTAGGCGAACTTGCGGTCGAAGTAGGAGCCGCCGACCACGAGGTCGGCGAACGGCAGCCGCGCGTTCACGGTCAGCGCCGCCTGGTACCACTCGTCGTCGAGTCCTTCGTCCTCGAACCGGACTTGATTCAGGTCGCCCTGTCCCCGGCCCAGGTCGCTGTGGCCGTCTGCGACCACGTCCTGGTACAGCAGGCCGACGGTAACGTCCAGGTTTTCGCTGACGTCGAAGCGCAGCGCCGCGCGCGCGCCTTTGGTCTCGATGCTGTTGACGTTCTCCTCGACCTGGTCGGCATTGTCGTACGTGCCGCCACGACTGTCGCGCAGGACGTTGTCGATGAAGCCTGCATCCTCCGCCGCGAAGCCGACGAGCCGCAGCGATATGCGGTCCTCGGCCAGCGGCAGGTTCACCATTGCGCTGACGTCGTAACCGACGTCGCCATCCTGGACGAACGTCGTCTGCAGCTCGGCCCAGGCGTCGAAACCTGCGGGGTCCGGTTTCGCGGTGATGACCCGCAGCGTACCCGATTGCGAGCTCGCGCCGTACAACGTGCCCTGCGGCCCGCGCAGCGCCTCGATGCGCTCGATGTCGATGAAACGCGGGTCAGGACTGCGCCCGCTCTGCGTGATCGGCTGTTCGTCGAGGTACAGTGCCGAGGAGGACACGGCGCCAAACTGGATGCCCGAGCTCGCAACGCCGCGGAAAACGATCGTGGTGCCGCCCGGCTCGCGCTGCGCGAGCGACAGTCCCGGTATGTACTTCGCGACGTCGTCGATCTGCTGCAGGCCGCGCATCGATATATCTGACGCGTCGAAGGCGCTGATCGACTCGGACACGTCCTGTAGACGCTCCGCGCGCTTGGTCGCAGTGACGATGATCTCGTCGAGGCCCACGATCTCTGGCTCCGGCGGCGGCGCCTCCTGCGCTGCAGCGTCGTATGCCGCCATGGAAAGGACGGCCGAAACCGCTGCTGAAAGGGCCTGTGAGCCCGGGCCCGCGCCAGATCGTGCCGAATCTGTCATGTCTTTCCCCCGGCTGCCTGCCCGATACTAGCGACCGGCCGCCGCCCGGGCAAACCGCCGCCCGTGGCGCGCCTCAGCGTCTCGACGACCCAGTCGATGAACTCCTGCGTGAATGTCTCCATCACGGCGGACAGCGGGCCCGGCGCGTAAAAGCGCGAGTCCACGCCCGCCTGGTTGCGCTCGATGATCCGCTTGTCGGCGAGCGTCGTGACGTCCCACAGCCAGACGAGGTCCGCGAGCCGGTAGTCCCGGCCCTCGACCGCCGACTCGTTGACGAGCCAGGTGATCTCGCAGTCCGTCTGGTACTGCCCGCGCGGCGCGAAGCGGTAGATGACGACGTGATCGCAGTACGCGAGCGCGAAGGTCATCGGCCCGAGGTGCACGTCGGTCGTGCCGCCGTCGTAGCCCGTGATCGTGCCGAGCAGCGGCGCGACCGGCTTGCCGTCGCGGCTGCCCGTATCCTGGCCGCGCAGCAGCGGGTAACGATCGAAGCTGTGCTCGACGCCGAACGCCGGCGCCTTCAGCCAGGAGCGGCGGATCGTGTCCTGGGTGAGCCCCACGGCGGCCGACCTCTCCAGTACGCCGTCGAGCATGGCACGGCATTCGTCGTCCGGCAGCGCGCGACCGTGGCCGACGGAGTACTCCGGGTGCGCGGGCTGGCAGTGGTAGCACTCGCAGTAGTTCTCGACGGCGAGCTTCCAGTTGCTCCTGATCGGGTAGTTCTGGCGATGGGCGACCTTCGTCCGCGCGAGGTCATAGGGCTTGATGGCGGCCGTGAGCGCGCGCTCGAGGATCGCGAAGTCCGGCGGCGTCTCGTCGAAATTCACGAAGACGAGACCCTCGAACACGCGCACCTGCAGCCGGCGCAGGCCGTGCGCGGCACGGTCGAAACCGGCGTCCATGCGCGAAGCGCCTTTCAGCGCGCCGTCGAGGCCATAGGTCCAGCCGTGGTAAGGGCAGGTGAAGCGTGCCTCGTGTCCCGATGGAGCGTCGCAGATCCGCGAGCCGCGGTGTCGGCAGACGTTCAGCATCGCGTTGATGCCGCCCTGCCCGTCTCGCACGACGATCACCGATTCGCCCGCGATCTCGAACAGGAACCAGTCGCCGCGCGCCGGTACCTGGCTCTGGTGGCCGACGTAGTGCCAAGCCTTCAGCATGATGTGCCGGACTTCCAGCTCGTAGATTCCGGGATCCTTGTACGCCACCCCGGGCAGCGCGTGGCCGGAACGGTACTCCTCGAACAGCTTCCGCAGTGCGTCGCTCATGATGCCCTCCCCGCCCGTCATCGCGCGGTGTCCGGCCGGCGCCGGTGGGTGACGAATGAAGCGATCCCGACCGACAGCGCGACCATGGCGATGATGATGGTCGTGATGGCATTGATGTCCGGGGTCACGCCCAGCCGCACCTTGGAAAAAATGTACATCGGCAGCGTCGTCGCCCCGGGGCCCGACACGAAGCTCGAGATCACGAGGTCGTCGAGCGAGAGCGTGAACGACAGCAGCCAGCCCGAGACCAGCGCCGGCAGCAGCATCGGCACGGTGACATCGAAGAAAACGGCGAGCGGCCGGCCGCCGAGGTCCATGGCCGCTTCCTCGAGCGACTCGTCCATGGCGGCGAGGCGCGAACGCACGACGACCACGACGTAGGCCATCGAGAAGGTGACATGCGCGAGGGTGATGGTGGTCGCGCCCCGGTTCATCGGCCAGCCGATCAGGTTCGCCATCGAAATGAACAGGAACAGCAGCGACAGCCCGGTGATGATCTCGGGCATCACGAGCGGGGCCGTCACCATGCCGGACAGCAGCAGCCGGCCGCGCAGGCGGCCGAGGCGGTGCAGGGCCAGCGCGACGATCGCGCCGAGCGCGGTCGCGAAGGTCGCGCTGAGGAACGCGATCCTGAGGCTCAGCAGCGCCGCCTCGAGCAGCTTCTGGTCATCGAGCAGGCTCGCGTACCAGCGCAGCGAGAAGCCTCCCCACAGCGTGACCAGCCGCGAGTCGTTGAAGGAGTAGATGACGACCGAGGCAATCGGGACGTAGAGCAACGCGTAACCGAAGGCCACGACCGAAACCAGCGCCAGCGGGCTGCGCCCGGCCTTCACCGCCCGGCCTCCTGCTCGCGGCTCTGCAGCCGCTGGAACCACATGATCGGCGCGATCAGCAGCAGCAGCAGCACGACGGAAACCGCCGAGGCAACCGGCCAGTCGCGGTTGGTGAAGAACTCGTCCCACAGGACGCGCCCGATCATCAGCGTGTCGGCACCGCCGAGCAGCGCCGGGATCGTGAACTCGCCGACTGCGGGGATGAACACCAGCAGGCAGCCACCGATGATGCCGGGCACCGAGAGCGGCAGCGTGACATCCACGAACGCCTGCCAGCGTCGCGCACCGAGGTCGGCCGCGGCGTCCAGCAGGTCGAGGTTCAGCCGCTCGAGGTTGGCGTACAGCGGCAGGATCATGAACGGCAGGTACGAGTAGACGATGCCGAGGTAGACCGCGAAATCATTGTAGAGCATCTGGATCGGCCGGTCGATGAGCCCGGTCCAGAGCAAGAGCTTATTGATGACGCCGCGGTTGTTGAGCAGCCCGATCCAGGCATAGACGCGCAGCAGGAACGAGATCCAGAACGGCAGGATCACGGCCAGCAGCAGCAGGTTGCGGCGCTCCGGCGGCTGGCGCGCGATGTAATAGGCCATCGGGTAGCCGAGCAGCAGGCACAGCAGCGTGCCGATCGCCGCCATCTTCAGCGACGAGAGATAGATGATCCCGTAGTAGCCGTCCTGGAACAGGAAGGCGTAATTCAGGAACGTGACGCGCAGGCCCTCGAAGCCGTTCGCGCCCCATTCGAGCAGCGCCGTGAACGGCGGCTGTGCGACGACCGGTTCCGCGACGCTGATCTTCAGGATGATCAGGAACGGCGCGAGGAAGAACAGCAGCAGCCACAGGTAGGGCAGCTTCACCGCGCGGCGCAGCCAGCGCAGGGACCGCTCGTCGTGGCCGCGCCCCGAGTCGCTCATGTGCGCAGCAGGATCGTGCTGCCGACCTCCCAGGACAGGAACACCTCGTCGTCCCACTCCACCGTCAGCTTCGCCGAGCGGCGCAGGTTCTGCGCGCTGACCTGGACCACCGCGCCGCTCTTCGTGCGCACCCGGTACAGCGACTGGTCGCCGAAGTAGCCGAGGTCGCGGACCACGCCCTTGACGACGTTGCGGTCGGCGCCTGCGGGCGCCTCGCGGCTGATCGTGATCTTCTCGGGGCGCACGGCCACGCAGACCTCGCCGTCGAGCCCCGCGGGATCGTCGCAGGCCACCGCGAGCTCGGCGTCGAGCGTGTCGGAGCGCAGCACGAGGCGCCCGTTCGAACGGCCTGTGATCCGCCCCTCGACCAGGTTGATGTTGCCGACGAAGCCGGCCACGTAGCGATTGGCCGGGTACTCGTACACCTCGCCGGGCGTGCCGACCTGCGCGATCTTGCCGGCGTGCATGACCGCGATGCGGCTGGCAAGCGTCATCGCCTCGTCCTGGTCGTGGGTCACGACCACAAAGGTCGTCCCGAGCTGGTACTGGATGTTCGCGAGCTCGAACTGCGTGTGCTCGCGCAGCTTCCTGTCGAGCGCGGCGAGCGGCTCGTCGAGCAGCAGCAGTTTGGGGCGCTTCACGAGCGAGCGCGCGAGCGCGACCCGCTGCTTTTCGCCGCCCGACAGCTTGTCGGGCTTGCGGCCCGCCAGCGGGCCGAGCTTCACCATCGCCAGCATCTCGGCGACGCGCTCGCGGATCTGCGGCTCCGGCACGCGCTCCTTCTTGAGGCCGTAGGCGACGTTCTGCTCGACCGTCATGTGCGGGAACAGCGCGTAGGACTGGAACATCAGGTTGACCGGGCGCTCGTAGGGCGGTACCTCGGTCATGTCCGTGCCGTCGATCAGGATCCGCCCGGCGGTCGGATGCTCGAAGCCCGCGAGCATCCGGAGCAGCGTCGTCTTGCCGCAGCCGGAGCCGCCGAGAATCGCGAACAGCTCGCCCTTCATGATCTCGAGCGTCACGTCGTCGACGGCCAGGACGCCGTCGAAGCGCTTGCTGACGCCCTCGATGCGGACCAGCGGCGTGGGATTCGCGTCGCTCACAGGCCGGTCTTCACGCGCGACCACAGCCGCGAGCGGCGGCGCTCCTCGATCGGATCGTGGATCTCGCCCCTGTGCAGCAGGTCGCGCACCGACACCGGCGGGTAGACCGCCGGGTCGTCACGCACCACCGGCGGCAGCAGCGCGATCGCCGGGAGGTTCGGCGTCGCGTAGCGCGTCTCGGCGCTGATCGGCGCGGCGACCTCGGGGCGGAGCAGGAAGTCGAGGAACTTGTGGGCATTGTCGGGGTGCGAGGCATCGGCAGGGATGAACCACAGGTCGAACCACGCGAGCGTGCCCTCCTTCTGGGTGGTGTACGCGAGCGGCACGGGCCGGCCCACCTGCTGGGCCCGCATCATCGCCTGCGCGTAGTCGCCGGACCAGCTCATCGCGAGGCAGACTTCCTCGTTCGGCAGGTCGATCAGCATCTTTGCGGAGCTGAAGTAGCGCACGTAAGGCCGCACGGCCTTCAGCAGCTTCTCGACGTCCGCCAGGTCCTTCGGGTCGAGGCTGTTCGGGTCGCGGCCGAGGTAGAGCAGCGCCATCGGGATCACGTCGGTGGGCTCGTCCAGGAAGGTCACGCCGCAGTCGGCGAAGCGCCTGACGACCTCGGGCTTGAACAGCATGTCGCCGCTGTCGAGGGGCGCGTCCGGCATGCGCTCGAGGATCATGCGCTCGTTGTACGCAAACCCGGTCGTGCCCCAGAGGTACGGCACGCCGAACCGGTTGCCAGGGTCGTCGGCCGCGACCGCCTTCATGACCCAGGGATCCAGGTTCTTCAGGTTCGGCAATTTCGACTTGTCGAGCGGCTGGTAGACGCCGATGGGGATCAGGCGCGCGGAATAGCGCTCCGAGTGGATCACGACGTCGTAGCCGGTGCGTCCGGCCAGCAGGCGCGCCTCCGCCATCTCGGTCGAATCGTAGGTGTCGTAGTTGACCTTTATGCCAGTCTCGCGCTCGAAATTCCTGGCAGTGTCCGGCGCGATGTAATCGGGCCACGTGAAGACGTTGAGGATCTTCTCCTCGGCCGCGGACGCCACGTCCGCGGCGACGAGCGCAAGCAGCGCGAGCGGCGCGAGCGCGGGATTCACGGGGTCAAAGCCCGTCGAGGCCGCGCCTGGCGAGCGCGCGGGCGATGATCAGGCGCTGGACCTCGCTCGCGCCTTCCCAGATGCGGTCGACGCGCAGCTCCCGGAAGAAGCGCTCGGCGGCGTTCTCGCGCATATAGCCGCGGCCGCCCAGGATCTGCTGGGCGCGGTCGGCAACGCGGTTCGCCATCTCCGAGGCGTACAGCTTCGCGATCGAGCAGCGCACGTGCAGTGACTTCAGGTCCGCGCCGCGATCATGCGCCTCGGCCGCCTCGAATGTGACGAGCCGTGCGGCCCAGAGCTCGGTCACGCTGTCGGCGAGCATTGCCTGCACCATCTGCTTCTCGGCGAGTGGCTCGCCGCCGATCATGCGCGTCGCGGCGAATGCGCTCGCCTCCTCGATCAGGCGCGCCGCGGCGCCGCAGCAACGCGCGGCGATCATCAGCCGCTCGCGGCGAAACCAGGCGTGCGAGTAGCGCATGCCGCCGCCCTCCGCGCCGAGGCGGTTCGCTTCGGGGACGAGGACGTCGGCGAAGCGGTAGATAGGGTGGTGGGCGCTGAAGGTGTGGCTGAAGGCCGGCGTGCGCAGCACCTCGATGCCGGGCGTCCCCTTGTCGACGAAAAACAGCGAGTCCGAGCCCGCGTGCGGGCCCTCCACGATCTTTGCCTGCAGGATGAAGTAGTCCGCGTGATTGGCGCTGGTGACGTACCATTTCTCGCCGGTGACCGCGTAGCCGCCATTCGCGCGCCGCGCCGTGGTCTCGACCACGACGTCCGAGCCCGAGCCGGTCTCGGTGATCGCGTAGCATTCCTTTCGCGCGCCGCTCATGAGCGGCAGGATGAAGCGACGGAGCTGCTCCTCGGAGCAGGCCTCGAACATCCAGCTCTGCGCTTCGGAAAAGCACCAGCAGAGCGCGTTCGTGACGCGGCCGAGCTGCTCCCAGACGGCAACCTGATCGACGATCCTGAGCTCGAGCCCGCCGTGCGATTTCGGCACGTCCATGGCGCTGAAGCCGAGCTCGACGGCGAGTTTCTTGTGCCGCTTCTCGACGTCGGGCGGCAGCCGGCCCTCGTTGAGCTCGGCCTCGACCTCGTGGGGGATCAACTCGTCGGTCGCGAATCTGAAGGCGCGGTCGCGCCATTGCCGGGCTGCAGCGTCGAGCGCGATGTCCATCTTCAGGCCTTCCCTTCCTGGATCGGCTGCATAAAGTGCCTCGGGAACACGTCCGCCAGGTATGACAGCGTGACCCGCTTGGCACGCTCGCGGCTCATGGAATCGGGCCGCACCAGGAGGTCGAGCCAGAGTCCGTCGGTCAGGGCTGAAAGCGCGTCGGCCACCACGGCCGGCTCGACGTCCTCGTAGCCGCCCTCCTCACAAAGGCGGGCGCAGATGAGGCGGACCATGTCGTCATAGGACCGGTCGCGCTCGGCACAGATCCGCCGGTAGGTCGGGCGAAAGCGGCGCTCGCCCCAGAAGGCGAACCAGACCGCCAGCTTGTCGCGGGAACAGATGCTGCGCCGGAAATCGAGCTCGACCATGGCGAGGAGCCCGGCGACCGGCGAAACCGCCCCCGTGGCAGCCGCAGCCTGGCAGGCATTGCGGTACTCGTCGGCGAGGTAACGCAGGGTCTCCGTCAGGAGGCCTTCCTTGCTGCGGAAATGCAGGTTCACGATGCCCTGGGACAGGCCGGCCTCCTGGGCGACGGTGGCGATGGTCGTGTCCGCGAGGCCGCGGTCCGCGACCGAACGGATGGTGGCGAGGATCAGCTGCTCGCGGCGCTCTTCCGGGGGCGCTGTCCGGCGCTTCGGAACTACCGCGAGCTGGCGTTTCTCGCCCACAAGAATCCTTGAAATATCATGAGCTTTGATGTGTTTCCGGCGCGCAGCGAGGCACCATCTTACCCGGTTATCCCGGCCATTCCAATGAATGAATGGCTATTCACTCAAATTGGACGGCGGCAGGCCGTTTGGGCGAAACTACGCCATCCTGATCGTTTCGTTCCGGACCCGGCTGGAGGCCAGCCCCCATGACCCGAAGCCTTGCCAAGTCGAACGCCCAGTTCCAGAAAGCCCTGCGCAAGCTCCCGCTCGGCGTCTCGTCGAATTTCCGCTACTGGGGCGAGGACAAGACCATCTATGTGAAGTCGGCCAGGGGCGCGAGGCTCACCGACATCGACGGCAACGAATACATCGACTACCGCCTGGCTTACGGGCCCTGCATCCTCGGCTACGCCGACCCGCGCGTGGACGCCGCGGCCCGCGCGGGCATCGAGGTCGGCGGAGTCTTCGCCCTCTCCACCGAGCGGGAATATGCGGTGGCCGAGCGAATCTCGAAAATGGTGCCCGCGGCCGAGCTGGTGCGCTTCTCGAACTCGGGCACCGAGGCGGTCATGGCGGCGCTGCGCGTGGCGCGCGCCCACACCGGCAAGGATTCCTACGTCGTCATCGAGGGCGGCTATCACGGCGTGTTCGACGCCTCGCTCTGGACCACGGCGGTCGAGGAATGGAAGCCTGGCCACGGCGACCCGCAGCTCGTGCCTTACAGCGCCGGCGTCCCGCACATGCTGCGCGCCCTCATCCACTCGGTGCCGATGAACGACGCGGAGCGGCTCGAAGCCGTCTTCAAGGCCTACGGCGATGACATCGCGGCGTTCCTGATCGAGCCGATCATGGGCAACTGCTGCTCGATCTCGGCGACGCGCGAGTTCCTCAAGGAGGCGCGCGCGCTGTGCGACAAGTACGGGATCCTGCTGATCATCGACGAGGTGAAGACGGGATTCCGCGTCGCGAAGGGCGGCGTGCAGGAGCTGTTCGGCGTGAAGGCGGACCTGTGCACCTTCGCGAAGGCGATGGGCAACGGCTACCCGATCTCGGTGTGCTGCGGCCGCGAGGACATCATGCGCAACTTCGGCCAGGGCACGGTGCACGGCGGCACCTTCACCTGCCACTCGGTCGCCCTCGCCGCGGCGGAGAAGACGCTCGAGATCCTGGCCGAAACCCCGGCACTCGCGACGATCGCCGAGTACGGCACGAGGCTCCGCGCCGGCATGAGCCAAATACTCTCGCAGCGCGGCATCAAGCACTCCTTCAGCGGCCACCCGTCCATGAGCGGCCTGTTCTTCGCCGAGAAGCCGCCCCGCGACTACCGCGACTGGGTCACGAGCGATTACACTTTCTACGAAGCACTGGCACCGCGCCTGCACGACCTCGGCGTGCTCTGCGAGCCCGACTCGCGCGAGCCCTGGTTCATCTGCGAGGCGCACGACGACCGGTGCCTCGGGGAGACGCTCGAACGCTTCGAGACGGCCGTCAATGCGGTCGTCCAGGCCGCCAGCCACAACGAACGCAAACGGATCTGACCTTGACGAAATACGACGCAATCGTCATCGGCGCGGGCCACAACGGCCTGACCAACGCCGCCTACCTCGCCCGCTCCGGGCTCAAGGTGCTCGTCGTCGAGCGCAATCCGTGGATCGGCGGCGCGGCCGTCAGCCGCGAGATCGAGAAGGGATGGATGTACTCGAACTGCTCCTACGTCTGCAGCCTGCTGCGGCCGGAGTTGTTCCGCGACCTCGAGCTTGCCCGGCACGGGCTGCAGGTCGTGCCCTATGGCGGCGGGGTCTCGATCCTCTCGAACGGCGACATCCTCGGCAACTACACGGACCCGGACGTGCAGCGCCGCGAGTTCGCGCGCCACAATCCGCGCGACGCGGACGCCTACAATCGCTACTCGACCGACGTCATGCGGCAGTGCAAGTTCATCCGTCCGCTGCTGCTGCGCGCCCCGCCCGACCCGACTTCCTTCAAGCCGCGCGACCTCAAGGAGATGATCTTCCTCGGAAAGGAGCTCAACAAGTTCGGCGAGCAGTTCATCTACGACACGCTGCGCTTCTACTCGATGAGCATTGCCGACTTCCTGAACGAGTACTTCGAGTCGGACACGATCAAGTGCCACCTCTCGGGCAGCGGAATCATCGGCTCGGCGATGGGCGTCTACTCGCCCGGCACCGCGTACGTGCTGCTGCACCACTACATGGGCGACGTGGACGGCTCGATCGGCGCCTGGGGCTTCGCGCGCGGCGGCATGGGCGCGGTGTCCAAGTCGATTGCGAGCGCGCTCAAGTCGTTCGGCGGCGAGATCGTGGTCGACGCGCCGGTCAGGCAGGTCATCGTCAAGGGCGGTCGCGTCGCCGGCGTCGCGACCGAGAACGGCACCGAGTACTACGCGGACGTCGTGGTCAGCAACCTCGATCCGCGCCGCACCTATACGACGATATTCGACCCGAAGGACCTGCCGCCCGCGATCGTCGAGAAGGCGAAGAACTGGAAGATCCGCGGCTCCTCCGGGAAGCTCAACATCGCCCTCGACGGGCTGCCGGAGTTCCCGGCACTCGGCAAGGACAACCCGATGGCCTACGGCGACATGCACTTCCTCGACTCGCTCGAGAAGATGGAGCGCGCCTACGACGACTGGAAGAACGGCACCTGGTCGAAGGAACCTTACCTCGACCTCCTGATCCCGTCCATGACCGACCCGACCATGGCGCCCCCGGGCAAGCACTTCATGTCGGTGTTCGTGCAGTACGTGCCGCCGTTCATCAACGGCCGCGAGTGGACCGACGCCGACCGCGACGGCTTCAAGAACACCGTGCTCGACCAGATCGGCCGCTACAGCCCGAACTTCAAGTCGCTGGTGCGCCACGTCGAGTGCCGCACGCCGCGCGAGCTCGAGGCCGAGGTCGGCCTCACCGAGGGCAACATCTTCCAGGGCGAGCTGACGATGGACCAGTTGCTGTTCAACCGGCCCTTCCCCGGCTACGCGCAATACCGCGGACCGGTCCGGGGCTTCTACATGTGCGGGTCGGGCACGCACCCGGGCGGCGGCGTCATGGCCGCGCCGGGCGCGAATGCCGCGCGCGAGATCCTGATGGACCTCGGCCGGCCGAACATCGTGCCGGAGGGCTGGTCCGATGACTGACCGGAATCGCATCGTCATCGTCGGCGGCGGTCACAACGGCCTCGTCTGCGCCGCGTACCTCGCGCGCGCGGGGCGCGAAGTCACCGTGGTCGAGGCCGCTGCGCAGGTCGGCGGCGCCGCTGTCACCCGCGAGTTCGCGCCGGGCTTCCGCGCCTCGGGCTGCGCCCACCTCCTTTACCAGCTGGATCGCGGCATTGCCGGCGAGCTCAAGCTCGAGTCGCACGGCCTCAGGTTCGCGCGCCGCAGCTTGAAGACCGTGGCGCTCGCGCTCGAGGGCGATCACCTCGTGCTCGACGCCGGCAAGCCGGTCGCCGGCACGCTCTCCGAGGCCGATCGTGCCGGGCTGGCGACCTACCGCGCGCGGATGCTGAAATTCGCGAAAGTGGTCGCGAGGCAGCACAACCGCAAGCCCCCGCGCCTCGGCGGCGGCCGCTCCGATCTCATGGGCGCGGCGATGCTCGGCCTCGACATCCGCATGCTCGGGCGCGAGGACATGCGCGAGTTCCTGCGCATCGCGGGCATCAACGTCTTCGACGTGCTCGAGGAGATCTTCGATTCGCCGCTCCTCAAGGGCGCTCTCGCGCTCGACGCGGTGATGGGCGCGAACCTCGGCCCGCGATCGAACAACTCCGTGCTGTCCCTGCTGCACCGCCTGAGCGGCGAGGCCGAGGGCAACGGCGGGCCCGCGATCCCGGCCGGCGGCATGGGCGCCGTCAGCGAAGCGCTCGCCGCTTCCGCACGCGCGGCCGGCGCGACGATCCGCACCGGCGTGCCCGTCAAGCGCATCACGCTCGAGGCCGACCGGGTCTCGGGCGTCGAGCTAGAGACCGGCGAGAAGCTTTCCGCCGGCACGGTGGTGTCTAACGCCGATCCGGCGACGACGCTGCTGCGCCTCGTCGGCGCGCGGAACCTGGAGACGGGCTTCGTGCATCGCATCCGCCACTTCCGCCACAAGGGCATGGCCGCGAAGCTGCACCTCGCGCTCGAGGCGCTGCCGACCGTCGCCCGCCTGTCCCAGGACCTGGCCGGCGAACGGCTCGTGATCGCCCCCGACCTGGTCTACCTCGAGCACGCCTTCGACGCGGCGAAGTACGGCCAGACCTCGCCCGAGCCGGCGCTGGAAATCACCATCCCGTCGCTGCACGACAAGTCGCTCGCCCCCGCGGGCAAGCACGTGCTGTCGGCGGTCGTGCTGTACGCGCCCTACGACGAGCGCGCGAACGGCGATGGCGCGCGCCGCGAGCTGCTCGACCGCTCGCTTGCCGTGCTCGACCGGCACGCACCGGGGCTGCGCCGCCAGGTGGTGGCCTCCGAGCTGCTGCTGCCGGCCGACATCGAGCGGGAATTCCGCATCACGGGCGGCCATTGGCACCACGGCGAGCTCGCGCTCGACCAATTCATGATGCTGCGGCCGGCGCCTGGCGCGGCCCAGTACCAGATGCCGATCGGCGGGCTGTTTCTCTGCGGCGCCGGCTGCCACCCGGGCGGCGGCGTGATGGGCTCGGCCGGGCGCAATGCCGCGAACGCGGTGCTCGCCACGGAGCGTGCAGCATGAGCATCAAGAACGAGATGAACCGGAAGGAGCACTTCCGCAAGGCCGTGTGGCAGTCGCCGTTCCACCCGCGCACCTCCGAGCTCAACATCCTGAACGAGTGGCACCGCTGGAAAGATTACACGACTGCGAACGCTTTTTTCGACGAGCAGCTCGAGTACGCCGCGATCCGCAACGCCTGCGCCGTGTTCGACCTGACGCCGATGACCAAGCACCTGATCACCGGCCCGGACGCGCTCGCGTTCCTGAACCGGCTGGTCACGCGCGACGTCGCCAAGATCAAGCCCGGCAAGGTCGGCTACACCATCTGGTGCGACGACAATGGCCAGGTCATCGACGATGGCACGATCTTCCACCTGCGCGAGGGCGTCTACCGCCTGTGCTCGCAGGAGCGCCAGCTCGACTGGTTGACGCGCAACGCCTTCGGCTTCGACGTCACGATCGTCGAGGACACGCACGACGTCGCCGGCCTCGCGTTGCAGGGCCCGACGAGCTGTGCCGTGCTGAAGGCGATCGGCTGCACGGGCGTGCAGAACCTGAAGCCCTTCGAAATCGGTTTCTACCCGTTCGCCGGCTCCGAGCTCACGGTCTCGCGCACCGGCTTCACCGGCGACCTCGGCTACGAGCTCTGGATCGACCCCGCGCGCGCGCTCGACCTGTGGGACGCACTGTTCGACCAGGGGAAGATCCACGGCATCCGGCCGATGGGCACCCATGCCCTCGAAGTCGCGCGCATCGAGGCGGGTTTTCTCGCTGCCCAGGTGGATTTCCACCCGGCCGACCAGGCGATCATGACCGACCGCTCGCGCTCTCCGTTCGAGCTCGATCTCGGCCGCCTCGTGGACTTCAGCAAGCCCTGCTTCAATGGCCGCCGCGCGCTGCTCGCCGAAAAGGAAAAGGGCTCGCGCTACCGCTTCGTGCGCCTCGACGTCGAGGGCAACAAGCCGGCGCGCTCGGCCTACATCTACGACAAGGACAAGAACGTCGTCGGCACGGTGACTTCCGCCGAATGGTCGCCGTCGGCGAAGAAGAACATCGCCTACGCGTCCCTGCACATGCCCTGGGGCAGGCCGGACGACGAGTTGTGGGCGGAGATCTATTACCAGCGCGAGTTGAAGTGGTACAAGGTCATGGCCCGGTGCCGCGTGACTGACCAGCCGTTCTGGGACCCGCCGCGCAAGCGCGCCACGCCGGCGCAGGACTTCTGACGCGCCCGGGCGCGGAGCCCGCATGGCTCACCGGCTCGATCCCCTGCTCCGGCCGCGGTCGATCGCCGTCCTCGGCGCGAGCGAGCGCGAGGGCACGGTCGGCCGCCACACGATCGAGAACCTGCTGAAAGGCGGCTACGAGGGCGGCCTCTACGCCATCAACCCGGGCAGGCAGTCCGTGCTCGGCGTGCCCTGCTACCCCGCGCTCGCGGAGCTGCCCGAGCCGGTCGAGCACGTGATGTTCGCGATCGCCGACGCGCGGGTCGAGGCAGCGCTCGACGAGGTGATCACGCACGGCGCGCGCGCGGCGACGATCATGTCGGCCCTCGTCGTCGAGCAGGACACCGACCCGCCGCTGCGCGAGCGCGTGCTGGCCAAGATCCGGAGAGCCGGCCTCGCGGTCTGCGGCGCGAACGGCATGGGCTTCTACAATTTCGCCGACGGCGTCTGGGGCTGCGGCTTCCGTACCCGCCCGCACCGCCGCGGCGGCAACGTCGCCTACATCAGCCATTCCGGCTCCGGCATGTGCGGCATCGTCGACAGCGAGGAACGCATCGACTTCAACCTCGTGGTCTCGACCGGCCAGGAACTCGCCGTCTCGATGGACGAGTACCTCGAGTTCGCGCTGGAGATGCCCGGCACGCGCGCCGTGGGCCTGTTCATGGAAACCGCGCGCAATCCCGCCGGGCTCGTGAGGGCGCTCGCGAAAGCGCGCGAGCGCGGCATCCCGGTGGTTGCGCTGAAGGTCGGGCGCACCGAGCTGTCGGCGAAGCTGACGGTGTCGCACTCGGGCGCGATCGCAGGCGAGGACGGCGTCTACGACGCGATCTTCGACCGCTACGGTGTGCACCGCGCGCGCGACATGGACGAGCTCGCGACCACGTTGATCCTGTTCGCGCAGCCGCATCCGGTCGGAGCCGGCGGCCTCGTGTCGATCCACGACTCCGGCGGCGAGCGGCAGCTCCTGATCGACGTCGCGCACGATCGCGGCGTGCCGCTCACGCAACTCTCGCCGGCATCGACGCGGACGCTGGAGTCGATGCTCGACCCGGGCCTGCCCGCAGTCAACCCGCTCGACGCCTGGAGCACGGGAGGCCCGGACTTCGACGTCACGATGCAGAACTGCTTCGCGGTACTGATGAGCGACCCGCAGGCGGCGCTCGGTGCCGTGGTGCACGACCGGGCAGCGGATGGCGGCATTTACCCGACCTACCTCGACTACCTGCGCGCCGGGCACGCGGCCACGGGCAAGCCCGCGGTCCTGGTCGCCAATCGCCAGGGCACGGGGGCGGATCCGCGGGTCGTCGAGGCGACGCGCGAGGGTTTCCCCGTGCTCGACGGCCTGGAGAACTTCCTGCGCGGCGTACGGCACCTGCTCGACCACCGCGACTTCGCCGCGCGCTCGCGCGGCGTGCCGCCCGCCTTCGCGGAGACCGCGCTCGCAAAGATGCGGGCACGGCTCGCCGACCGCCGCCGCTTCGACGAAAACGACGCGCTGACGCTGCTCGGCGACGCGGGCCTGCCCGCCAATGCCGGCAGCATCGTCGAGAGCGAGGCCGCGGCGCTCAAGGTCGCGCGCGCGACGGGTTACCCCGTGGTCCTCAAGACCGCGAAGCGCGGCCTCGACCACAAGAGCGAACAGCAAGGCATCCACCTCGGGCTCATGGATGATGCGGCGGTGGCGGCCGCGTACCGCGACCTCGCGAAGCGCATCGACCCGCGCGTGCTGGTCGCGCCCATGATCACGTCGCACGGGGTCGAGATGCTGCTCGGCATGGTGCACGACCCGCAGTTCGGCCCGGTCGTGCTGATCGGCGCGGGCGGCGTGCACGTCGAGGCGCTCGCCGACGCGGTCTACGCGCTGCCGCCCTTCGACCCCGCCGAGGCTGCCCGGCTCGTGGGCCGGTTGCGGATCGCGCCGCTGCTGGGAAGCCGCCGGCACCGCCGGCCGCTGGCCGTCGACGAATTTTGCCGCGTCGCCGCGCGCTTCTCCGCGCTGGCGGCCGCGCTCGGCGATGGGCTGGCCGAGATCGACCTGAACCCGGTGATCGTCCACGCGGACGGCTGCGCGATCGTCGACGCCATGATCGTTCCGCAAGCAAATATCCGTATCGAAACCGAACCCAAGAGGCAAGCGCGATGAGCATCCAGGCTGCAGCGAAGCACAATCACCTCAAGTGGCAGGCGATCGCCGCCAAGGCGCAGAAGAAGCCGGAAACCCGGTTCTTCATCGACGGCAGGTTCGTCGACGCGAAGAAGGGCGGCCGCATCGAAAACGTCAATCCCGCCAACGGCAAAGTGATCGCCGAGGTCTCGGCCGGCACGGCCGAGGACGTCGATCGTGCGGTCGCCGCGGCGCTGAAGGCTTTCAAGTCGGGCGCGTGGTCGAAGATGGCGCCGCGCGCGCGCATGGACGTCATGTTCCGCTTCGCGCAGCTCGTGGACGAGAATGCCGAGGCGCTTGCCGTGCTCGAGACGCTCGACATGGGCAAGCCGATCGCGGACGTGGTGGGCGTCGACCTGCCGGCCGTGGTCGACACGATCCGCTTCATGGCCGAGTGCATCGACAAGGTGGACGGGGCGGTGACCAGCACCGAGTCCGGAGTCGTGCACATGGTGCTGCGCGAGCCCTACGGCGTGGTCGCCGCGATCTCGCCCTGGAACTACCCGCTGCTGATGGCGACCTGGAAGATCGCGCCGGCGCTCGCGGCCGGGAACTCGGTCGTACTGAAGCCCGCCGAACAGGCGCCGCTCTCGTGCCTGCGCCTCGCGGAGCTGTTCGTCGAAGCCGGCGGCCCCCCGGGCGTCTTCAACGTCGTAAACGGACTCGGTGAGGTCACCGGCAAGGCGCTCGCGCTCCACGGCGACGTGCGCAAGATCACCTTCACCGGCTCGACCGCGGTCGGCAAGCTGATCCTGCAGTACGCCGGCCAGTCGAACATGAAGCAGGTCGCGCTCGAATGCGGCGGCAAGACGCCGCAGGTGTTCATGGCCGACACCGAGGACCTCGACCGCGCGGTCACGGCCGCCTATCGCGGCATCTACTCGAACATGGGCGAGGTTTGCAACGCCGGCTCACGGCTGCTCGTCGACCGGTCGATCCGGAAGAAGTTCGTCGAGCGCTTCATCGAGCTCGGCCAGGACGCCTTCAAGCCCGGCGACCCGCTCGACCCGGCGACCAACATGGGCCCGCTGGTCACGCGCGGCGACCAAAAACGCGTGCTTGGCATGATCGACAAGGGCCGCAAGGAAGGCGCAAAGCTCGAGTTCGGCGGCGATGTTCCCGCGAAGCTGAAGGACGGCGCGTTCGTGAACCCGACTTTGTTCACGGGCGTGAAGAACAGCATGTCGATCGCCCAGCAGGAGATCTTCGGACCGGTCGCCTCGGTGATCGAGTTCAACGGCGTCGAGGAGGCGATCAAGATCGCGAATGACACGGTCTATGGCCTCGCCTCGGGCGTCTGGACGCGCGACCTCGACACCGCGTTCCGGCTGGTGCGCGGCATCGAGGCCGGGATCGTCTGGATCAACTGCTTCGACGAGGGCGACATGACCCAGCCGTTCGGCGGCTACAAGCAGTCCGGCAACGCGCGCGACAAGTGCCTCGACAGCTTCAAGAGCTACACGCAATCCAAGTCGGCCTGGTTCCGGCTCAAGGAAGGCTGAGCGTGGCGGAACCGCTGGTCCGGTCGGAGCGCCGCGGCGCGGTCGCGCTGCTGACGCTCAACCGGCCCGACAAGCTGAACGCGATCAACGTCGCGGTCATCGCGGCGCTGGATGCGGCCCTCGATGCCGCAGAGGCTGACGAATCGGTGCGCGTGATCGTCGTCGCCGGCGCGGGCCGGGCATTTTCCGCGGGCTTCGACCTCGACATGGGGATCGGCGACACGCCGGACCCGGCCGACGTGCGCCGCGCACTCGAGAACGATTTCCGCATCATCCTGCGCTTCTGGGATTCCCCGAAACCGACCGTCGCCGCCGTGCACGGCTACTGCCTCGGGAGCAGCCTCGAGCTCGCGCTCGCCTGCGATCTCACGATCGCGGCCGAGGACTGCCTCTTCGGCGAGCCCGAGGTGAAGTTCGGCAGCGGCATCGTCGCGCTCCTGCTGCCGTGGCTCGCGGGGCCGAAAGCCGCGAAGCAGCTCCTGCTGACGGGCGACGACCGCATGAGCGCGTCGGACATGCAGGCCATGGGTCTCGTCACGCGCGTGGTGCCGGCAGCGGCGTTGCTCGACGAGGCGCTGGCGCTCGCGCAGCGCATCGCCGCAAACGACGCACAAGCCGTGCGGCTCACCAAGCAGGCCATCAACCGCAGCCTCGACATCGGCGGCATGCGCCAGGCGCTGCTGGCCGCGCTCGAAATCGACGTCGAGATCGAGACGCACGGGTCCGGGAGGACTGCATGAGCAAGGCGGACAAGCGCGCGCCCGAAGAACTCACGAAATTCCTGGAGAAATACCCGGACACGCAGCAGCTCGAGCTGCTCCAGCCCGACATGCTCGGGATCCTGCGCGGCAAGCGCGTCGGTCGCGACGAGATGGCGAAGCCCTTTGCGGGCGGCCTCAATTTCTGCGGCGCGACCGTGCTGCTCGACGCCAAGGGCATGACTTTCGATCGCATCGACAATGGCGGCCGCGACGGCGACCCCGACGCGATCTCGACCGCGGTCCCGGGCTCGCTTGCGCCCGTACCCTGGGCACGCGTGCCGACGGCGCAGGTGCTGCTCGCGATGGACGACTCGAAGGGCGGGCCGTTCTTCGCCGACCCGCGCCAGGTGCTGCGCCGTGCGATGAAGCCGCTGCAGGACACGGGGCTGACCGCGGTATGCGCGACCGAGCTCGAGTTCTACCTGATCGAGGCCGGGAGCGAAGTCCCGACCCCGCGCGCCGGACTCATTCCCGGCACGCGCAAGGTCCAGTCCGGCCCGCAGTACGGCAGCATGGAAGACGTCGAGGAGGCCGACCCCTTCCTCGCCGACCTGTTCGCCACCTGCAAGGCGCAGGACATCCCCGCGGGCGCGACGCTGAAGGAGTTCTCGCCCGGCCAGTTCGAGGTCAACCTGCACCACGTCGCAAACGCGGAGCTCGCCGCTGACCACGGCGCGCTCCTGAAGCGCACCGTCAAGGCCGTCGCGCGCAAGCACGGCATGGCGGCGAGCTTCATGGCAAAGCCGTTCGCCGAGTGGGCCGGCTGCAGCATGCACGTGCACATCAGCCTCGTGGATGCATCCGGCCGGAACATCTTTGCGGGCACGAGCAAGGACGGCCCGTTCGCGGACACGCTGCGCCACGCGATCGGCGGGCTCGCAAAGGCGATGCCGGAATCGATGGCGATCTTCGCGCCCACCGCGAACTCCTACCGCCGCTACCGACCGGGCGTCTTCGTCCCGCTCGAACCCAACTGGGGACGCAACCACCGCGGGGTCGCGCTGCGCATCCCGATGTCCGGCATTGAGGACACGCGCGTCGAGCACCGCCCCGGCGGCTCGGACGGGAACCCGTACCTCGTGATCGCGGCGATCCTCGCCGGCGTGCACCACGGGATCACGTACAAGGTCGAGCCCGGGCCTATGGTCGCGCAGGAGTCGATCATCGACGAAAAGATCGTGCTGCCGGTGCGCTGGTCAGCGGCGCTCGATGCATTCGACGCAGGCAGGATCTTGCCGAAGTACTTCGGCGAGAAGTTTCATAAGCTGTACGGGATCTGCCGGCGCGAGGAGGAAGAACGCTTCCACTCGGAGATCAGCGACCGCGACTACGAGTGGTACCTGCGGGCGGTCTGACCGCCATCGCAAGGAGCAGCAAGTCATGCCAAGCAAGTACCCCACCCGATTGTCCTGCGCGCTGTTCGCGGCGATCCTGGCGCTCGGCCTCTGCATGACGAAGCCCGCGGCCGCCCAGGAGCCGGAGCCGGATCCCCTGGCGGACGAGGACGATCCGGTCGACGAGGGCGATCCCCTGGAGCTCGACGAAGAGAGCGAGGACGACGGGACCGTCGAAATCGTCGAATGGGATGACGTTCCCATGGACGACGACGAGGAATGGGTGGCGGAGGTCGTCGTTGACGAGTCGGACGATGCCATCCCCTCGGATCCGTCGCTCGAGGCCGCGCACCAGGAGTGGGTGGAGTCATTCCCCGACGACGGCGACGGCATCGAAGATGCACCGATCGCCGTGATCGACGGATTCCGCGTCAGCGAGGGCATGCCGACCCTGCGCCGCATCGCGCGCAAGTCAACGCCTCCCACCAGCGACGAAGACGTGCCCTACTCGACGGGCGGCAAGCCGGTACGCGATGCGGGCGCGCCCTGGCAGGCGCAGGTGTACTACCCCACAAGTGCGCCCCAATGGTCCGCGAAGCTCGCGCAGGGCACGCCGCTTTGGCAACTGCAGCACTACTGCGGCGGCACGCTGATTACGCCGGACTGGGTGCTCACTGCGGCGCACTGCATCGACGAGGACATGGTCAAGTCAGGCTATCGCGTGCGCCTCGGTGCGCAGGACATCTCGAAGGACGCCGGCTGGACGTACAAGATCGACCGGATCGTGCGGCATTCGCAATACGGCTCGCAGCAACTTCCGGCCACGCCCAACATGTACGCCAACGACATCGCGCTCATCCACATCGTCGAGGACCGGCGCCAGCCGCCGCGCGACCCGGCGCGGGTGCACGCAATCCCGCTCTACGACAGGCCAGTACCGGCCGGGGCGGAGGTGACGGGTACCGGCTGGGGCAAGACCGAGGCCGTCGAAGGCCATGCGCCGAGTGCGGTCCTGATGAAAGTGGACCTGCGCGTGATGGAAATCGGACGCTGCCAGCAACTGCCGGGCTATGGGCCGCAGAAGATCCACGCCGACGTCATCTGCGCCGCGCATCCCGAGCGCTCGACCTGCCAGGGCGACAGCGGCGGCGCGATCACCCTGACGAACGGCGCGCCGACGGTCGTCGGCGTCGTGAGCTGGGGCAAGAAGCGCTGCTCGGGCGACGGGCAGCCGGGCGCGTACACGCGCATCGCGAGCTACCGCGACTGGATCAGCCAGGCCATGCGCCTCGACCCGTCGAAGAACGCGTTGCCCTGACCGGGCGCGATCAGCCTACGGCTTGACCTTGTCGCCGCCCGACTGCTCCGCATCCTCGGAGTTCGCGTCAGCCGGCGGAGTCTCCGTGGGCGCAGTGTCTGCCGGCGGCGGGGCGACCGGCGCCACTTCAACGGGAGCTGCCTGCTCCATGGGCGGCGTCGCGGGTGGCTCTACCTTCTTCGCACAGGCCGCGAGCGCCAGTATCGCCAACGCGGCCGCAAGGGCCGTCGTCATGTTCCGCATGTCATTTCTCCCTGACCCTTGTTCCCGGCTCAATCGGAGCCGGCTGGTCGCAGCCTAGTCGAAGCCCAGGCGATTCAGCAACTTCACGAACCGTGCATCCTCGCGCAGCGGGTCCAGGAACGGATCGTTCCGCGCGTAGATCAGGCCGGAATCGCCCAGCTCCCTGGCGCGCTCGAGCGCCTCAATCGCCGGGTCGGGCCGACCCCATTGGGCCAGCACCTGGGCCTGCTGATACAACACCCGGTCGCCCAGCCCGGCGACCAGGCGCGCGTGCGCGGCCTCGGCCGCGATGGCATCCCCGCGGCGGCGCTCCACGATCGCGATTCCGGCGAGCCGGAAATCCTCGGCCGGCTCCGCCAGGTACTCCGCCCGCGCTTCGTCCAGTCGGCCAAGCATCAGCAACGCGTCGGCAATCGCCGCGTGCGCACGCGACAGCCGCGGGTTCATCTCGAGTCCCTGGCGCGCCGGTGCGATCGAATCTTCCCAGCGCCGCGCGGCATAGGCGATCGCACCGGCAGCGCGGTGGATGAGCGGGTTGAGCCGGTCCAGCAACAGCGCGCGTTCCATCGCCTCACCGGCCTGCCGATGGCGCCCGCACCGGGCCGAGTATTGCGCGTAGCGCGCAAGAACCGTGGACTCGCCCGCACCCAGCTCGCGCGAGCGCTCGAAGGGCTCGCGCGCCGCCCGTGCATTGAGCCGGCCCTGGAACAGCGTGAATCCCAGCGTCGAATGCGCATCCGCCAGCTCGGGTGCGATGGCGATCGCGCGCTCGGCAGAGGCAATCGCGGCGTCGTAGAGCGCATCCAGGTCGGCTACCTCGCCGTACTGGTTTGCGATTGCCGTCAGCGAGCGCGCGCGAGCGGCGTGCGCGGCCGCGTACGCGGGGTCGGCCGCGATTGCCGCGTCGAATTGCGCGAGCGCCGCCCGCTCGGAGGCCTCATCGGCGCTCAGGTCGTACAGCGCGCGGCCCCGCAGGTAGGCGTCATAGGCCTCGAGGTCGCGGGTCCCGCCCGCGATCGAAGCGGCAACTTCGGCCGGCTCGCCACCATCGGTGGCGAATCGCCGCATGAGCCCGCTCGCGACCAGGGTCGCGATTTCGGCCTGCACGGCAAAGATGTCGCTCAGCGCCCGCTCGAAGATCTGGGACCAGCGGCTGAAGCCCGTGCCGCCGTCGATGACATCCACGGTGACGCGCACCTCGTCGCCGACGCGGCGCACCTTGCCATTGAGCAGATAGTCGACGCCGAGCTTGTCTGCGATGGTGACCGCATCGTCCTCGCTGGCGCGGAACTGCCTCGACGAGGCCTCCGCCATGACTTGCAGGCCGGCGTTGCGCGCCAGCGTCGCGCGCAGTTCCTCGGAAAGGCCTTCGGCGAAATAGCCCTGTTCCGCGCTGTCGCTGAGGTTTTCGAACGGGATCACGGCGACACTGGTCGGGCTCGCGGCGCCGCCGCGGAACGGTCCGAAGCGCCAGACCGCGACCCCCGCGGCGGCGGCGGTCGCGACGCCGGCAGCAACCGCAAGCAGGCTGCGCCGGGAGAAGGCAGGCCGCTTCGCGGGCGTAGCGTGCCGTGGCGCGGCAGCGCGCCCGCTGACCGCCGAAATCCCGCGCGCAATCGCAGCAATCTCCTCGGCGCCCGTCGCTCCGCGCCAGTGCGACAGGTCCACGGCGTGGTACTGGCGAAAGCCGAGTGGCGGCTCGACGCCGTCGAGCGCAACGGGCACGAGCTTGCGCAAGTCCCGGCCTCGCCCGGCTTCGTCGAGCACCCAGTCCGAATCGACGGAGCGGCACGACCAGCAGACCACGACGGCGGTACAGCTTTCGAGGGACGACTCGATGGACTTGGCGAAAGCCGCGCCCCCTTCGATGAGCGTGTCGCGCCAGACGTCGAATCCGGCCGCTTCGAGCGCCGCTGCCAGCCGCGTGGCCGCCTGCCCGTCTGCCCGGGCATAGCTCAGGAAGACCGTCGGCCGCGGATCAGTTTCCCCCATGCGCCGGGGAGTCTACATGGGCGCGCCGCCCCGGGGTCAGGCGGCGAGCGCCGCGTTCCTCTCCTCGACCGTCCCCTTCGCCGGCGCCTCGCGGAGCCTCGCAACCGGCAGGCGCTCGCGCACCCAGTCCTGGAACCCCGCCAGCACGACTTCCTTCGTGGACAGGATGCCCTGCGTGTAGGCACCCGCGGCGAGGCCGCGCTGCACGGACTCGGTCAGCACTTCATCCTCGGCCTGCACGCGCGCGTTGAGCCGCGAACACAGGTAGCGCGCCGCCTTCATCTCGCGGCGGTCGTCCTTGAACCCGAACGAGCGGCAGCGAATCCGCGTGCGGCCCGCACCGAGCGGCAGCACGTGGAAGTAGTCCATCCACTCCGGGTAAATGTCGAAGAACACGTTCGGATACAGGCCGACGTACGTCCAGCGCCGACGCATGGGTTCCGGCAGGTGCTCCATGACCGGCAGGAATTTCGCGTAGCGCTCCGCGCTCCAGGAGCGCAGCGGCTGGGCGCGCACGTGGTGCGAGAGGCGCATGGTGCCGCCGGGGAAATTCTCGCGATCGTATTCCGCTTCCATCAGCGCCGACAGGCCGGGATGGCCCATCGGAAAGTGATAGTCCTCGACGTAGTTCTCGATCACGTTCTTCCAGTCGATCGGCACGTCGTTGGTCCACGGCTCGTCGAGCGGGACCATCTGGTCGAACTTGTAGTGCGAGAGCTCCGCGACATGAGGGGCCATGCGCTCGACGACCGCGGGCTCACCGCCCCGGAAGCGCACGAACAGGAAGCCCATGAAGTTTTCGAGCTCGATCGGCTTCAGGCCGTACTGCGTGCGGTCGAAGGTCGGAAACGTCTCCGGTGCACTGACGCTGCGGTTGCGGCCGTCGAGATGGTACGTCCAGCCGTGGTACATGCAGGTCAGGTGCTTCGCGCAGCGGCCGCGCTCGCCCGACACGACGGCATGGGCGCGGTGGGCGCAGGCGTTGTGGAAGGCGCGGATCATGCCGTCCTTGCCGCGCACCACGAATCCGCGGCGGCCAAAGAACTCGAATGTCCGGTAGTCGCCCGTTTCTGGCAGCTCGCTCTGGTGACCGACAATCTGCCAGGATGAAAGGAACACGCTCTCGCGTTCCAGCTCGTGGAACTCCTCGTTGTGGTAGATCCAGGCCGGCAGGGTGAGCTGGATCGCAGGATCGGCAGTGACTGCGGGTTTCGGCAGACGCACGCGCACGGGGGCGGCAGCCTCGATCCTCGACGCGAGCCAGGGGAAGACGCTGCAGAGGTAAGCCCGACACTGGCGACGCGCGGCTTCGCGATCGACGCCCTCACCCTCGAAAAGAATGCCCTGCCACTGCTGATCGATGAGGCCCATGAGGCCTTGAGCCACTGCCTCGGCGTCCGGCCAGGGCGAAACCTTGTCGCGCGCGGCGACGAGCCGCTTGCAGAGGTCTATGACCATCCGGCTCCAAGCGGCATCGCGCTCGCCGCAAATGCGCTGGTAGTCGCCGCGCGCCTTGCTCTCGGCAAGGAACGCATACCAGACGGCGATCCTGGCCGAGTCCGACAGCCCGCGGCCGAGGCTCGCGTCGACGATCCCGAGCAGCGCGCGCAAGTCGTCCTCCCCCGCCTCCTCGATGACGCGCCCCATGACGTCCGCAAACTCCTCCGAAACCTCGCGCAGCGTCGCGAGCAGGAGCGCTTCTTTGCTGCCGAAGTGAAAGTTGATCGACGCCGCGGTGTGGCCGGCGACCGCCGCGATCCTGGCGGAGGTCAGTTCCGACAGACCGTGCTGCGAAATGGCCGCCACCGTCGCCCGGATCAGGTCGAGCTTCGAGCCGGTCGGACGAACGTCGATGCTGGGTTCGAGATTCGCAGCCATGGAAACCTCCCTGCGGGATGCCGTACATTCTATCCCGCTTGGCCGCTTGTACTCAACATCTGTTCAGTTTATTAAATAACGGTTTAGTCGCGTGTATCTCATTGTTTTTAATGGGTGCGACTGAAGGGCCGGCCACATACGGCATGGAGATCCAGCCCGCCTGGATTGCGATGCCGGATGGGGTGCGACTGTCCGCCGATCTCTACCGGCCGACGGGCGGCAAGGCCGGCGAGCGCTTCCCGGTCCTGCTCGAGTATCTCCCCTACCGCAAGAACGAGGCACGCAGCCGCAACTGGCCGCTCTACTCTTATTTCGTGCAGCGCGGCTACGTGGTCGCCGCGGTCGACATCCGCGGCACCGGCAACAGCGAGGGACGGCTGATCCCTTACGAGTACTCCGACATTGAGCACGACGACGGCGATCGCGTCATCGACTGGCTCTCGAAGCAGAGCTGGTCGAACGGCAACGTCGGCATGTTCGGCATCTCCTGGGGCGGCTTCAATTCCATCCAGATGGCGGCACGCGATGTGCCGGCGCTCAAGGCGATCATCGCCATCGACGCGACCGAGGACCTCTACCAGGACGACGTGCACTACATGGACGGGATCATGCACGTCGATTCCTGGGAAATGAGCATGGACCTCGACAATGCGCGGCCCGGCGCGCCCGACTACGTGATCGACGATGACAACTTCCGGAACCGCTTCGATACCGAGCCCTGGACGCTCTCGCACAAGCGGCAACAGCGCGACGGCCCTTACTGGGACCGCGCCTCGCTCCGCGATCGTTACGATGCGATCCGAATCCCGAGCTTTCACATCGGCGGCTGGTACGACGGCTACCGCGACAGCCTGCCGCGCATGCTCGAGCACGTGAAGAACGCGCCGGTCAAGGCAATGATCGGCGCCTGGCACCACACCTGGCCGCACGAGCCCTACCCCGGGCCCGGCATGGAGTGGCGGCACGAGGCCGTGCGCTGGTTCGATCACTGGCTGAAGGGCGAAGACACCGGGCTCATGGACGAGCCGCGCTTCGCGGTATTCGTGCGCGACTGGCATCCGCCGGGCCCGCGCATCGAAAACGCGCCGGGCCGCTGGCGATACGAGGACGGCTGGCCCGTCGCGCGCACCCGCGAGGAAACCTTGTTTCCGCAGGACAACCACAGCCTCGCAGCCAGCGCGCCTGCCGCGGCGACGCACCAACTTCGCTACCTGCCGTCGGTCGGCGTCGAAGCCGGCGGGCCGGTGATGTGGTGGGGCGATGTCGCGCACGACCAGCGCGGAACGGATGCGTTCAGCCTCGTCTACGATACTGCACCGCTAGAGCAGGACACCGAGATTCTCGGCTTCCCGCAGGCGACGCTGACGGTCGCGACCGATGGAAAGCGCGCGAACTGGATCGCGCGGCTCTCGGATGTCGCACCCGACGGTACGGTCACGCAGGTGACGGGCGCCGCGATGAACGGCACGCACCGCGGATCAGCGCGGGAGCCGAAGGATCTCGTGGCAGGCGAGTCCCTCGAGCTCGGCATCGAATTGCATTTCACGTCCTGGGTCTTCCCCAAGGGCCACCGGATCCGGCTCGCGCTCAATAATTCGCAGTGGCCGATGCTCTGGCCGACGCCCGAGACGATGACGACGGAGCTGAAGCTCGGCCCTTCCCGGCTCACGCTGCCCATCGTGCCCTTCGAGCAGCGGCCGGCGCCGGATTTCCTGCTGCCTTCGCAGCACGACCCCGAATTCGCCGGCGTAGAGTCGATCGAAGGCGGCACGGTGTCGGGCTACGGCGAGATTTCCTCGGTGGATCGCAATCCCGCGACCGGCACGGTGGTCGCGATGGCGACCAACGGCTACGGCACGCGCTATCCCTGGGGCGAAGAGCGCAGCCAGGAGACCATCCGCCACGAGATCGACGATGACGACCCGGCCGCCGCGCGCATGAACGGCACGCACCGCCTGGAGGTGAACCTGCCCGGCCGCATGCTGGTATGGGAAGCGGAGCTGGATTTTCGCAGCGACCGCGAGAATTTCTACTACAGTTACTACCGGCGGCTGACCGAGAACGGCAAGCCGGTCCGCGAAAAGACCTGGAAAGAAACCATACCTAGGGACCATCAATGATGACGAACACGAACTCGCGCCTGTCGATCACGACCGGAATCCTGCTGGCCGCAGCGGCAGTCGCTGGCTGCGCGCGTGATGGCAAGGATCCGGGCGAAGCGAAGAAGTCCGCCGTGGCCGACCTCGCGCTTCGCAACGGCGCGATCTACACGGTCGACGGCGCGCGCAGCTGGGCCGAGACGATCGCGATCGACGACGGCCGCATCGTCTACGTCGGCAACGACGCAGGCGCGAAGGACTACATCGGCCCGCAGACCGAGGTCATCGACCTCAAGGGCCGCATGGTGCTCCCGGGCATGCAGGACGTGCACATCCACCCGATTTCGGGCGGCATCGAGGCGAACGGTTGCGACCTGAACGCGGCGACCACCGTCGAGGAATACCTGGCCATCATCAAGAAATACGCCGACGAACACCCGAACGAACCGTGGATCAAGGGCGGCGGATGGTCGATGGCATCCTTCGGTCCCGGCGCGCTCGCGCGCAAGGAACTGATCGACGCGATCGTTCCGGACCGCCCGGTCATCCTCTGGAGCCGTGACGGTCACACGACCTGGGTCAACAGCCGGGCGCTCGAAGCGGGCGGCATCACCAAAGACACGCCGGACCCGGTGGACGGCCGCATCGACCGCGACCCGAAAACGGGCGAGCCGTCGGGCAGCCTGCAGGAGGGCGCGAGCGGCCTCGTCGCCGACAAGTCGCCGCCCAACACCGACCCGGTGCGCGACGCCGGCCTGCGCTACGCGGTCAAGATGCTGAATGGTTATGGAATCACCGGCATACAGGACGCCTCTGTCGACGAGGACGACCTCAAGACCTACCGGCGCCTGGACGACGCCGGCGAGTTGTCGCTGCACGTCGTCGGCTCGATCTGGTGGGAGCGCGACCAGGGCCTCGAGCAGATCGAGAACATCAAGCGCCTGCGCAGCGACTATACGAAAGGCCGCATCGATGCCGGCACGGTCAAGATCATGCAGGACGGCGTGATGGAGAACTACACCGCTGTCGTGCTGGACCCCTACAAGCTGAAGGGCCGAAAGGACGTGCGCGGCATCCCGATGGTGGAGCCGGAGCTGCTCAAGAAAGTCGTCACGCAGCTCGACGCGGACGGCTTTCAGGTGCACTTCCACGCAATCGGCGACGGCGCCGTGCGCCAGGCGCTCGATTCCATCGAGGCCGCGCGAACCGCAAATGGCCAGCAGGGCCACCGCCATCACATCTCGCACATCCAGCTGATCCACCCGGCGGACCAGCCGCGCTTCCGTCAGCTCAACGTGGTCGCGAACTTCCAGCCGCTGTGGGCCTACGCGGACTCCTATATCACCGACCTGACGCTGCCCTTCATCAGCAAGGAGACGGCCGCGTACATGTACCCGATCGCGACCATGGAGCGCAGCGGCGCCGTAGTAGCCTTCGGCAGCGACTGGTCGGTCTCGACCGCGAACCCGTTCGAGGAGATGGAGACCGCGGTCACGCGCATGGGCGCTATCGGCGAAACCGACAAGCCGTGGATGCCCGAAGAGCGTATCCCGCTGCCCGAGGCGCTCGCGGCATTCACGATCAACGCGGCGTACACCAACCGCGATGAGAAGAACACGGGCTCGCTCGAGGTCGGCAAGCTCGCCAACCTTGCGGTACTCGACCGAAACCTGTTCGAGATCCCGGCGACGGACATCTCGGACACGAAGGTCCTGCTCACGCTGTTCGAGGGCAAGCCGGTGCACGGCGACCCGAAGGAGCTCTGATGAGGACGCCGCGCCATCGCGTCGATCCGGAAGGCCGGCGTCTGCCGATCAAGCTCGACACGACCAGCAACGGCGAATTCCTGCCGGTGCCGCTCTCGCCGGCCAATCGCCACGCGAACGCGCTGGCCCAGGCCGCGGCGAGCGCGAACGCGCGGCGGCTCGGCGTGGGCCGGCGCGATTTCCTGCTCGGGAGCTGCGGCGCCGCGAGCACGCTGCTCGCCTTCAACGCGGCGAATGCCGCGGCGGGCCGCACGGGCGGCTTCTTCGACCTGCCCGCCATCGCGGCGACCGAGCCCGCAGCCGCGGCGGAAGCGCTCGAGACCGGCGAATTCATTTTCGACGTCCAGGGCCACTACGTCGACCCGACCGAGGCGTGGCTCAAGGTCGCGCCGGAATCGGCGTTCTCGTGGGCACCGAAGGCCGGCTGCGCGCACGCCGACGGCAAGACGCCGCGCAGCCACCTCGCCTGCCTGTCTTCCGAGGAATTCGTGAAGGACGTGTTCCTCGACAGCGACACCGACATGATGGTGCTCTCGTTCGTGCCGTCGCGACGCGAGGCTTCGCCGCTCGAGATCGAGTCGGCGGACAACGTGCGGCGCATCGTCGACCGGCTCGAGGGCAACCACCGGCTGATGATCCACGGCCGCGTGAACCCCAACCAGCCCGGCGACCTCGAGGACATGCCGCGGCTCAAGGAGCAGTTCGGCGTATGCGCGTGGAAGACGTACACGCAGTGGGGGCCGGACGACAAGGGCTTCTTCCTCGACGACGAGATCGGCATCCGCTTCGTCGAGGAAGCGCGCCGCCTCGGCGTCAAGGTGATCTGCGTGCACAAGGGCCTGCCATTCGGTCCGGAGTCCTACGAGCACAGCCAGTGCCGCGACATCGGGCCGATCGCGAAGCGTTTCCCGGACGTCAGCTTCCTCGTCTACCACTCGGGGTTCGTGACCGAGGTCGAGGAAAAGCCCTTCGGCCAGAACGCCGGCGGCGACGGCATCGACACGCTGATCCGTTCGCTCGAGGAGAGCGGGATCAAGCCGGGATCCAACGTCTACGCCGAGCTCGGCAGCACCTGGCGCTTCCTGATGCGCGATCCCGGGCAGGCCGCGCACGCGCTCGGCAAGCTGCTGAAGCACTGCGGGCCGGACAACGTGCTGTGGGGCACGGATTCCATCTGGTACGGCTCGCCGCAGGACCAGATCCAGGCATTTCGCGCCTTCCAGATCGCGCCGGAGCTGCGCGAGCGCTACGGCTACCCGGAGATTACGCCGGCGCTGCGCGCAAAGATTTTCGGGCTGAGCGCCATGCGGCCCTACGGCATCTCGGCGGAAGAGATGAAGCTGCGCACGCGACGGGACGCGGTCGCGGGCGAGCGCGTCGCCTACCGCGAGCGGCCGGAACCGCATTTCCGCACGCGCGGGCCGAAGACGCGGCGCGAATTCCTGAACCTGCTCGGCTGGAACGGCGGCTCGCGCGCCTGACCCCGGGGACGCCCCCATGCGTCATGCACCTGTCGCGGTCGCGGTCCTCGTCGCGGTGGCCGTCGGCATCGGCGTCGCGCTGCGCGAGCACGCTGCGTCGCCACCGGAGCTGCGGGCCGGCACCGCGCTGCCCCGGCCAGGATCGATCGCCGACTTCAGCCTGACCAGCCAGGACGGCAAGCCATTCAGGCGCAAGGACCTGCGCGGGCACTGGACGCTGGTCTTCACCGGCTTCACGAACTGCCCCGACATCTGCCCGGCAACCCTCGCGACCATGGCCGATCTCGAACGGCGGCTCGCGCGGCCGGACCTCGAGTTCCGGTTCGTGAGCGTGGACCCCGCGCGTGACACGCCCGAAGTGATCCGGCGCTACCTCGCTCACTTCGGCACGGGAATCGCCGGCGCGACCGGATCGCGCGAGGAGGTCGAGCGGTTCACGTCGGGGCTTGGCCTCGCCCAGGTCGTGAACCCGGGAGCCGGCGGCGAGTACACCGTGGACCACTCGACGGCAATCGTGCTGATCGACCGCAGGGCACGACTGGCCGGCTACTTCCAGGCGCCGCATCGCGTCGACGCCCTCGCAGCCGATCTCGCGACGCTGCCCGGACCATGAATATTCCGCTGACCTGGGAACAGCTTCGCCATTTCCACAAGGATCCCCGCGTCATTCGCCTGTGGCGTTCCTGCCTCGGGCCGCTGCTTCGCTGGTTGCATCCTGGCCGCCGCCGCGTGTTGCTGGGCCTGGGCGCACTGATCGTCGCGGCGCGCCAGCCGATCCGGATGTTGCGGGATAACGCCATGGTCGCCGGCTTCATCATGGATCAGGCAACCATGCTTCGGGTTGCAGGACTCATGTTCGTGTTCGCAGCCGCCTGCTACGGGGTGGCGACCCGATTTGGCTCGCTGCCGACTTTCGTGCGGCGCCACCCCGTGATTGTTCTGCACGCGGCGTTCTGGGCATTGCTGGCATTGGTATGGACGACGGCGCCTGCGCATCCGACGCTCCTGCCCATACTGACCGGTTGCGCCATCGTGATGCCGTTCCTGATCTGGCGGTTGAGCTATCTCCTGCTGACTGCCCAGCGCGGAAAGATGACCGGCACGCGTCCGCAGGATCACGCGCTCTACCTGTGGCCGCTCTGGGGCGGCACCAACACGCCGTATGGAAAAGGTTTCGACTACCTGCGTTCAACGGAGGCCAGCGACGAGGAGTCGCTGGCGCGCTCGCAGCTTGCCGGGCTCAAGTTGATCATCCTCGCCGTCACCTTCCGCATCGCCGCGAGGGCAATGGATGGATTGGTATTCGGCGCGGAAAATGGCTACCGGCGGGCCGCGGGCGGCCTGACGCTGGGCTTGCCCACCGTGGAGTCGTTGCTGTCGGCGCCGCCTGGCACGCATTCCGCACTGACAGGCGGGTTGGCACTCTATTGCGACCTCTTCCTCCACGTGCTCAAGCTCGCGGCGAGCGGACACATGATCATTGGCTACCTGCGGCTGTGCGGGTTCAACGTATTCCGGAACACCTACAAGCCGCTCCTGGCCGAAACGATTGCCGAGTTCTGGAATCGCTACTACTACTATTTCAAGGAGCTGCTGGTTCATTTCTTCTTTTTCCCCACTTTCGTCAGATACTTCAAGCAGAGTCCGCGCCTGCGCCTCTTCATGGCCGTTCTCGCATCGGCGTTTCTCGGCAACATCTATTACCATGTCATCCAGGACGATTCGCTGGTTCGCGGCGACTGGCGGGAACTCGCCCGGATGCAGGGTCCGCGGGCAAGCTACTGTTTCCTGCTGGCCGTCGGAATCTATCTTTCCATGCGGCGGGAGCAGCGACAGCAAGGGCCGCGGGCGGCAAGAAGCCGGCTTCGTCGGGCAGCCGCAATCTTCGGAGTGTGGACTTTCTTCGCATTCATCCAGGTCTTTGCCTATCCGGATCCGCCCTTCGGCAAGCGCCTCGAGTCTGTGCTCGGGTTGATCGGCATCGGCATGAGCTGAGGCAGGTCGCGAATCGTGCCGATAGAACTCGGAATCGGGAGACTCGTCGAGCCGTTCAGCGGTCGCACCTGGGAGCGCGCCGAAACGCGGCGGCAGATTGCCCTGCGCGTGGGCCGTTTTCAGGAGCTCGGCCTGGTCCCCGGCGACCGCGTATTCCTGGCATTCGGAAACTGCCTCGAATTCTTCGCCGAACTGCTGGCCATCTGGAAAACGGGCGGTTGCGCCATACCCCTCGACCCGCGGCTTTCCGCATTCGAAGTCGGCACCCTGGCCGAGGCCGCACAGGCCAGGTTCTCCGTCGTCGAGGATGCCACGCAGGCCGCGATGGTCGAGGCACTGGAGCAATCGGGATCGCGAATCGTGCCGACCCTGGAGACCGGGACCGCGGAGGGAAGCGCACGCGGAATCCGGCCGGATGGCGATGCGCTCATCTTGTTCACGTCGGGCTCGACCGGCGATCCCAAGGGCGTCATTCACACGCATCGCTCACTGGGCGCGCGCTGGCTGAGCCTGCGCAGTCACCTGCCCGCAACCGTGTTTGCGCGTTCGCTGTGCATGTTGCCCACGCATTTTGGCCACGGCTTGATCTGCAATTGCCTGTTTCCGTGGCTTTCCGGGCACGACCTCTTCATCACGCCCTCGTTCCGGCCAGACCTCGTCACGCGCCTCGGCAGCCTGATCGACGAGCACGGGATCACGTTCATGTCGTCCGTTCCGCCGATCTGGAAGTTCGCCCTGAAACTGGCCAAGCCGCCCCGGAAAGGCAGCCTGCAGCGCGTGCACGTCGGGTCGGCGCCTCTATCCGCCCAGGCCTGGGACGACGTACGCAGGTGGACCGGAACCCGCCAGGTCTGCAACGCCTATGGCATCACGGAGACAGGCAGCTGGGTGGCGGGGCTCGAAAACGCGGACGTGCCTGCGGAGGATGGCTTGATCGGCAACGGCTGGGGCGCGATCGTCAGGGTGTTGAGGACCAACGACACTTCGCAGTCGCCCGGACCCGAAATGGAATGCGCCCCAGGCGAATCGGGCTACGTCTGGCTCAATACGCCCGCGCTGATGCGGGGATACTTCAGGCGAGACGATCTCACCGCCATGGCGGTCGTGGACGGGTGGTTCATGACAGGCGATATCGGCTCCCTTGATGCCGACGGCCGGCTGTTCCTCCGCGGCCGCGAGCGCGACGAGATCAACAAGGGCGGGATGAAGATCTATCCTTCCGACATCGACGCCGTCGTCGAGCGCTTCGCCGCCGCCAGCGACTCCTGCGCGTTCGCCCTGGACGACCCGATTTACGGCCAGGCGGCGGGCCTCGCCGTGGTCCTGGATGACGCGAGCGACGAGGCCATTCGTGGGCTCTATCACTGGCTGAAGGCGCACCTGGCCGAGCACAAGATGCCGTCACGCTGGTGGGCGATCGACGCAATACCGCGAACCTCCCGCGGCAAGATCAATCGGGACGCGGTCAAGACCGTCTGCGAGGCGCGAACGCCACTCGACCTGCCCGCCATACTCGCCAAGGCACCACCCACTTGACGGACGCCCGGGACCCGCGTCGTCAGGCGCTGCTGCAATTCCTGCGCAGCATCCAGAGGGCCGGCTTGCCTGTCGAAAGCCTTCCGGACGAAGCGCGACTCGTGCAGTCCGGGATCATCGACTCGCTGGCACTATTGCAGATCGTCACTTACCTCGAGACCACCTACAGCCTGGACTTCTCAACGCTCGGGGTGTCGCCCGAGGACCTCGGGTCGATCGGCGGCATCCTCAGACTCATCGAATCGGTGCAAACATGAAGACCACCAAGACGGGGCGCCAGTCGCCGGGAAATCGCATGCGCACCGCCGTGGCCGAACGCGGCATCATGCCGTTCATCGGCGTGTACGACGTGTTCTCGGCGTCGCTCGCCGCACGGCGGTTCGACGCGCTGTTCCTGAGCGGATTCGGCTTCGCCGCCAGCCACTATGGGCTCCCGGACATCGGCTTCATCACCTGGTCCGAGATGGTCTATTACGTCCAGCGCATCCGCACGGTGCTGCCCGACCACCACATCCTCGTGGACATCGACGACGGCTATTGCGACGTCGAGGTTGCCTGCCATGTCGCGTCGATCCTGGAGACGTCCGGCGCTTCCGGCGTGGTGCTCGAGGACCAGGAGCGACCCCGTCGGTGCGGCCATTTCGACGGCAAGCGGATCATGGAACTCGAGGACTACCTCGTGAAGCTGAACCGTGTGCTGGAGAACCGGCGCGACCTGTTCGTGGTCGCCCGCACGGACAGCTCCGACCCGGCGGAGATCGAGCGCCGCGTGCTGGCCTTTGCCGCGGCGGGTGCGGATGCGGTGCTGGTCGACGGGTTGAAGAGCCTGGAGGCAGTCAGCCAGCTCACCCGGAAGATCCAGCAGCCCTTCTGCTTCAACCAGATCGCCGGGGGGAAGTCCCCCGACTGCACGCTGACTGAACTCGGGCAGGCAGGCATCAAGCTGGTCATCTACAGCACGCCATGCCTGTTCGCAGCCCAACCCGCCATCGAGAATGCGCTGACGGCGATCCAGCAGGCCGACGGCTCGCTCGCGGGCAGCCCGATCGGCGTGAGCGAATGCGACAGGGTGCTGCAGGAGAATCTCGCGCGTCGCGTGACGCCGCAAGTCATCATCCGTCCCAGCGAGCGCGCGGACTAGCGGGCGCTTCAGATCTTGCCGAGGTCGACGTCGGCGTTCGCCCATGCCTTGGCGAATCGCTCCGCGACCTCCTTCGACTCCTGCGCCTTGCCCTGCGCCTTCAGCGCGCGCGCGAGCCCGTGCAGCGACCAGCCGTTTTCCGGGTTGCGCGTCAGCTCGTCGCGGAACACCTGCTCGGCGTCCGCGGGCTTGCCGGCCTCGAGCAGCACACTGCCGAGCGCGAGTCGGGACGGCCAGTTCCAGGCCGGCGGCTCGTCGTACAGCAGCGTGTCCTCGATCGTGACCGCGGTGTTCAGGGCCGCGATCGCGTCATCTTGGCGCTTTTCCGCGCGCGCGATCGCGGCGGCCACGAATCGTTCGGCGACCTGTACCCCGCCGATCAACGAGTAGCGGTTCCAGGCCAGCATCTTCTCGATGACCGGGCTCGTCGTCGCCGGCTCGAGCGCGGCGTGGAACTGCTTCGCGTCGTCGAGCCGGCCCTGGCTCACAGCTGCCATCGCCTGGCCGTAGTTCCACATCGCCTGCATGAACGGCAGGTCGTCGGCGGGCTTCGGCATCGCCGTGACCTCGTCCCAGCGCCCGAAGCGCACGGCGGCGTACAGCGGCGTGAGCGAATAGTTCTGCATGGCCTCGAAGCCCGGCGCGCGCATCAGCTGCGGGTCGCTGGTCCGCTCGCTCGTGTGCGCCGCGGCCGCGCGCGCGGCCTCGCTAGAGCCTTCCATCGTCGCCGCGAACCAGAGGAAATGATGGTTGTGCGGCACGTAGCCGAGCGGGTACGTGCCCGGACCGGGCTTGCAGATGGCGAGGTAGGCGTCGTCGGCGCCGATCGCGTTCTGGTTGGCCAGCACGGCGTCATGCCAGCGGCCCACGCGCGCGTAGATGTGCGCGGGCATGTGCACCAGGTGGCCCGAGCCCGGCAGCAGTTCGCGCAGCGTGTCCGCCGCGGCGACGCCCTTTGCCGGGTCCGGCGAAGCCTCGACCGCGTGCACGTAGTAGTGCAGCGCGCCCGCGTGCCGGGGGTTGCGCGCGATCACGGACTCGAGCGTCGAAACCACGTCCGCCGTGTGGCCCTTCGGCTGGCCGGTCGCGTCCCAGTAGTCCCAGGGCTGGAGATCCATCATGGATTCGGCGTACAGCGCCTGCGCGTCTAGGTCATCCGGGTACTTGGCGGCCAGCGCGCCCATCGCGGTGGCATAGGCCTCGTCGAGCGGCCGGCGGTCCTCCGGCGGGTTCTCCGCATAGCGTGCCGCGAGCGCCTGGATAAAGGATTTTTCCGATTCCGTCGCGCCCGAGGACGCGCTCTGGGCACGCTGCAGCCGGTCCCAGGCCTTCGGGTTGTTGGCCGGTTCCATGCCGCCGTTCACGTGCGGCCCGAGCACGAGCGCAGCCCCCCACCAACACATGGCGCAATCGGGGTCGAGTTCCGCGGCCTTGAGGAAGGAGCGTTCCGCCGCGTCGTGGTTGAAACCGTAGGTCATCGCGAGACCCTGGTCGAACCAGCGCTGCACGTCCGCGTTCTTCGCGGTCACGGGCATGCTGTAGTCGCCAAGTCCCTCGAGCAGGGTGGCACCGACCGGCGCGAGGTCGGGCAGCGGCGGTTCCGCGGCGCGCTCGTACAGGTAGAAGCCGGCAGCCGCGACGATGACCACGACGACCGCGACCCACAAATTGCGATTCATGCTGCCTCCCCGGACTTGCGAAGGGCTCCGGAATACTCCCATTTGCCCGCAAATTCAACTGGGCCCTAGAATCCATGTCCTTCCCCGGGGGGTCCGCATGAACAAGCTGCTTGGATACCGCTGGATTGCGGCGGCATTGGCCGCGCTTGTACTCGCCGCGCCGGCGGCAATCGCCGACACGCCGTCACCGGCCGGATACGACGGCCTCGTCAAGCTGTTCGAGGACTGGCGCGCATTCGAGCGCCCGCCGCTCCGGGATGGCGCGCCGGACTACACGGCGGCGACCTTCGCGCGCCGTCACGCCGAGCTGCCCGCCTGGCGGGCCCGCCTTGCCGCCATCGACACGTCCGCCTGGCCGGTTGAAGCGCGGGTGGACCACCGGCTGGTCGCCGCGGAAATGAACGGCTTCGACTTCTACGTGCGCGTGCTGAAGCCCTGGGAGCGCGACCCCGCCTTCTACCTGACCGTCTGGGATGAGCAGAGCGACACGCCGGCGCACGAGGGGCCGGAGCACCACGCGATCGTGGACGTCTGGAAGTATCCGTTTCCGCTCGACCGCGCGGGCGAGGCCGGGCTTGCCGCCGCGCTCGGGGTCATTCCGCCGCTCAACGACCAGGCGCGCCTGAACCTGGTGGGCAATGCCCGCGACCTCTGGGTCACCGGCGCGGGGACGATGCGCAAGCAGATCGACTCGCTCGACCTGCTCGCGAAGCGCACCGAGGGCAGCGGCCGGGCGCTCAAGCGGACGATCGCGGCGGCGCGGGCGTCGACCGTCGCATTCGTGGACTGGCTGGATGCGGAAGGACCGAAGAAGACCGGCCCGTCCGGCGTCGGCCGAGAGAACTACAGCTGGGCGCTGCAGAACGTCTACCAGGTGCCGATGACCTGGGAACAGGAAGTGTCGCTCCTGCGGCGCGAGCTCGCACGCACCCACGCCTCGCTCATGGCGGAAGAGGAGCGCAACCGCGGCTTGCCGGCGATGCAGGAGATCCGCACGCCCGAGGAGTTCGAGCGACGCGGAAACGAGGCGATCACGCGCTATCTTGCATTCCTGCGCGACCGCAAGCTCTACCCGATGCGCGACAACCTGGAACCCGCGCTCCGCGCCATGCGGGGGGAATACGTGCCGATCGAAACGCGCAACTTCTTCGCGATCGCGACCCACTACGAGCCGCTCACGCTGTACACGCACTTCTACCACTGGTGGGATCTCGCGCGGATGCGCGACGAGCCGCACCCGAGCCCGATCCGGCGCGTGCCCCTGCTCTACAACATCTGGGACAGCCGTGCGGAGGGCATGGCGACCGCGATGGAGGAGCTGATGCTGAACGCAGGGCTGTTCGACGAGCAGCCGCGCACGCGCGAGGTGGTCTGGATCATGCTCGCGCAGCGCGCCGCTCGCGGCCTGGCCTCGCTGCTCGCCCAGGACAACCAGTTCGACAACGCGCAGGCAAAAGCCTTCCAGGTCGAGTGGACACCGCGCGGCTGGATGCGGCCCGACCTCGACCTGCTCGGCTTCGAGCAGCAGATCTACCTGCGCCAGCCCGGCTACGGCACGAGTTACGTGACCGGCAAGAACCTGCTCGACGAGCTGATTCGCATGCGCGCGCACCAGCTCGGGCCGGATTTCACGCTGTACCGGTTCTTCGACGAGGTGAACGGCGCCGGCATGATCCCGGTGTCCCTGATCGACTGGCAGCTGACCGGTCACGAACCCGAGGTCTGGAAATGAGGCATCTCCTGGCGGCGACGGCCCTCGCCTTCGCCTTTCCGCCTGCGGCGCTGGCGGATACGTCCCTCGACTACGACGTCATCCATTTCGGCAGGAAGTCCGGCGCGCATACCGTCGTGCTGCGGGACGGTGGCAGCAGGCACGTGACCTACTCGTATCGCGACAACGGCCGCGGGCCGGACATCGAGGAGGACATCTCAGTGCTGCCGGACGGCACATTCGGGCACTACCGGCAGACCGGCACGACGACCTACGGCGCGGTCCTCGACGAGAAGTTCTCGATTTCCGGGAAGCGCGCGAGCTGGCGGTCGCCCGCGGAGCGCGGACAGCAGGCGCTCACCGGCCCCGCGATCTACCTGCCGTCCTACGGCAGCCCGGAGACTTCCGCGGTGATCGTGCGCGCCACGCAGAAAGCGGGCGGCACGCTGCCAGCCCTTCCGGGCGGCGAGCTGCGCAGCGAGCGCCTGGCGAGCGCGCGGGTCGGGCCCGCAGGCGGCGAGCGCGAGGTGGCGCTGTACGCGATCTTCGGCGTGGGCCTGCAGCCGGAATACGTGTGGCTCGAGGCGGCAGGCGACATGCCGCTTTTTGCCAGCATCAGCTTTGGCGGCGGCAACGTCGTGCGCGCGGGCTTTGCGGACACGGCCGACCAGCTCGAGCGCCTGCAGCAGGAGGCCGAGTCCGGCTGGCTTTCGAAGCTTGCAAAGCAGCACACGCAGGCCCTGCCCCAGCCGATCCTGATCAAGAATGTCCGCGTCTTCGACGCGAAGGCGAAGGGCCTCGGCGAACCCGCAGATGTCTACGTCAACGAGGGTCGCATCGCGGCTATCTACCCGGCGGGAGCGCCGGCCAAGGACCCGGCGACGGTGATTGACGGTGCCGGACGCGCGCTGCTGCCCGGCCTGTTCGACATGCACTCGCACGAGGACGCCTGGAACGCCGCGTTGCAGATCGCGGGCGGCGTGACCACCTCGCGCGACATGGGCAACTACAACGACGACCTGGCGCGCCTGCGTGACGATATCGCGGCCGGGCGCAGCGTCGGACCGCACATCGAGCCGGCCGGCTTCATCGAGGGCGAAAGCCCGTTTGCGGCGCGCGGGGGCTTCGTGGTCGCGAGCGTCGCCGAAGCGGAGAGCGCCGTCGACTGGTACGCCCAGCGCGGCTTCCGGCAGATCAAGCTCTACAACTCCATCAAGCCCGAGTGGGCGCAGCCCATCGCGGCCTATGCCCACTCGCGCGGCCTGCGCGTGAGCGGGCACGTGCCGGCGTTCTCGCGCTCCGAGCGGGTGGTGCGCGAGGGCTATGACGAACTGCAGCACATCAACCAGATGGTGCTCAATTTCATTTCCGAGCCGGACACCGACTCGCGCACCATCCTGCGCTTCAGCCTGGTCGGAGAACGGGCGAAGGACCTCGACCTCGACTCGCAGCAGGTGAAGGACTTCATCCAGCTGCTGGTCGACCGCCAGACCGTGATCGACGCGACACTGGGGACCTTCGAAGGTTCCTACACCCAGAAGCCCGGCGACATCGACCCGTCGATGGCGGCGGTGGCCGACCACATGCCGTTCGCGACGCAGCGCGGATTGCGCGTCAACTCGACCGACGTGAGCGGCGGCAAGCTCGAGACGTATCGCGCCTCCTGGCAGCGCATGATGCAGCTCTTCGGCCGCCTGTACGCCTCCGGTGTGCCGCTGGTCGCCGGCACCGACAGCCTCGCGGGATTCATCCTGCACCGCGAGCTCGAGCTCTACGTGCAAGCCGGCGTCCCCGCCGGCGAAGCGATCCGCATCGCGACCGAGAACGGTGCCCGCTATGCAGGCGTGCTGGCCGACCGCGGCACCGTCGAGCGCGGCAAGCGGGCGGACCTCATTCTCGTCGACGGCGACCCGACGCGGAACATCTCGGACATCCGCAAGGTCAGCTACGTGCTGAAGGATGGGGTCGGCTACGCACCGGCGGATCTATACGAGGCATTCGGGATCCGTCGCTTCGTCGACCCGCCCGCGATCAGCCGCCGGGATTGGAGGGGTCAGACCCCTTGAAAGTCCCGGTTTGCTGGCGGTTTGCGCGATATCGCGAGTTTCAAGGGGTCTGACCCCTCCAATCCGCGTCAGGCTGCCGGCGCCAGGGGCCGCGGGCGGCCGATCGCGTGGCCCTGGACGAAGTCGATGCCCATGGCGCGCGCGGCTTCGAGCGCGGCGATGTCCTCGACCTGCTCGGCGACCAGGCGGAAGTTGAGCGTGCGCGCCATGCCGACGATCGCGCTCACCATCGCCTGGCTGACCGTGTCGCGGCCAAGGTCGCGCATGAATGACCCGTCGATCTTCAGGTAGTCCATCGGCAGCTGCTTCAGGTTTGCAAAGCCGCCGAGGTCGGTGCCGAAGTCGTCGAGCGCGAAGCGGCAGCCCATGCCGTGCAGCACGTCGACGAAGCGCCGCGCCTGGTCCATGTTGCCGATCACCGAGGACTCCGCTACCTCGAAGCAGATCTGCGCCGGCTGCACGCCGGTGCGGTCGAGCTCCTCGACGACGAACTCGAGGAACGAGGGATCGGCAAGTGTCTGGCCGGAAATGTTGATCGACAGGCTGCGGCCCGGCGGCAGGCGGATCGCGCCAGCGGAGAGCGCCGCCAGCGCGGACCCCAGGACCCAGCGGTCGATCATGGACATCAGCCGGTAGCGCTCGGCGGCCGGGAAGAACTCGGCCGGCGCGACCGGCTGGCCCTCGTCGTGCAGGCGCACGAACACCTCGAGCGCCGGGCCGCTCGACGAACCCGGGCGCGCCGGCTCGATCGGCTGCACGTACAGCTCGAAGAAGCCGTCGCGCAGTGCCGCCTGCAATCGCTGCAGCCACTGGATCTCGCCGCGGCTGCGGGCGACCACCTCGTCGTGCGAGGAATACACGTGCACGCGGCTGTCCGGCTGCTTTTTCGCGACGTAACAGGCGGAATCCGCAGCGCTCATGACCTCCTCCAGCGAGTTGCTCTCGCCGGTGAGCTCGACGATGCCGATGCTGACGCCGACGCTGAAAATGCGGTCCTTCCAGACGAAGCGGAACTCGCCGATCGCGCGCGCGATGTCATCGGCGATCTGCCGCGCCTTGTCGAGCGGGCAGCCGACCAGCAGCACGCCGAACTCGTCGCCGCCCAGGCGCGCCACGGTGTCCGAATCGCGCACGCCCTCGCGGACGATGGCCGCGACCTCGCGCAGCATGTTGTCGCCCGCCAGGTGGCCGCTGGTGTCGTTGACGGCCTTGAAGCGGTCGAGGTCGAGGTAACACATCACGTGGCCCTGCCGTCCCGCGCGCGCGACCTCGAGCGACTCGCCGAGCCGGCGCTCGAATTCACGGCGGTTGACGAGGCCGGTGAGCGCATCGTGACTCGCCTGGTAGGACATCTGCTGCGTGAGGCCGCGCAGCTCGCTCACGTCGTGCAGCATCACCGCAACGCCGGCGACGTCGCCGTCGGGGCCGCGGATCGGCGAGGCGGTCGCCTCGACGCCCAGTTCACTGCCCGTCGCGCGTGAGATCAGCAGCGAGCGCCGCCCGAGGTTCACGCGGTTGCCGCTCGCCAGGCACTGCTGCACCGGGTCCGCGAGCGCGCGCCGGTCGTGCTCGTCCACGAAGCCGAACATGGCGCCGAAGGCCTGTCCGACCGCCTGCTCGCGGCGCATGCCGGTGATCGCCTCCGCGGAGGCGTTCAGGTAGTCGATGACGCCATGCGCGTCGGTCGTGAGGATGCCCTCGCCGAACGAGTCGAGCGCGAGCTGGCCGCGAGCCGGCGGCACGGCGTCGCCCTCGCCCTCGCGGCGCGGGAGCATTTCCGCGGCGGTGACCAGCACCAGGCGGCGGCCCGAATCGGCGAGCGCGGAACCGCTGACCTCGAAACGCGTGACCTGGCCGTGCGCGTCCGCGGCCTCGACTTCGGCGAGCACCGGGCCGGCCTCGCCTGCGAGCGCACGCGCGACGGCGACGCCCGCGAGTTCCGCGTATTCAGGCGCCACGACCTCGGCGAGCGTCCTGCCGACCAGGCTCCCGGCCGGCATCCCGACCAGCGCCGTGAAGGCCGCATTGACGGCTTCGATCCGCTCGCCGTGCAGCAGCGCGGGTTCCCGGAGCGCCGCCAGCATGGCAGGCAAGGCATCGCTGCCGGGCGCCTGCGCAGGCGCGGCCGGCACTTCCGCCAGGCGCGCGAGCGCCCGGTGCTGGCGCCAGGCGAGCCACGCGAGCACTGCAGCGAGCATCGCCAGCGCAACGGCGGCGATCGTCGGGACCGTCATCAGGCCTGTCATCCCCTTCGAATCCGCGGCCCGCGGGACCGTCAATTTCGTTTACATTGCGCGGCCTTGGGCAGCATATCCCACGCTTGAACCATGACCCGCAGCGATTCACCATAATGGTGATGGACGCCAAGTTGGAAGCCGCCCGGCGGCAGATGATCGACCAGCAAGTGCGCGCTTCGGCGGTGCTGGATCCGCGCGTGCTCGAGACGCTGGCCGCGGTGCCGCGCGAGCGTTTCGTGCCCGAACCCTACCGCGCCGTGGCGTTTGCCGATGCGCCGATTCCGATCGGACACGGGGAATGGATGCTGCCGCCCGTGCTCGAGGGACGGATCCTGCAAGCGCTGGCGCCGGTACGCGGGGAGCGCGTACTCGAAATCGGCACGGGCAGCGGCTATTTTGCCGCCTGCCTCGCGCACCTGACGGGCTCGGTGGACAGCATCGAGATTCACCCGGAACTCGCCGCAGGTGCCGCGCGTGCGCTCGGTGACCAGGGTGTCGCACGCGTGTCGATTGAAACCGGCGATGCGCTTGCGCGCGATTTCGAATCAGGGTTCGAGATCGTCGCGGTCACGGGCTCCCTGCCTGTCCCGTCGCGCGCGCTCGAGCAGGCACTGGTGGTCGGCGGGCGCATGTTCGTCACGATCGGCACCGGGCCCGTGATGGAAGCCTGCCGCGTGACCCGGACGGGCGAGGATTCGTGGCTGAGCGAGCCGCTGTTCGAGACCCGAATCGCGCCGCTCACCCTGAAGGCCGCCCCCTCTCGGTTCAGTTTCTGACCGCCGCGGGCCGGGGGCCATTCAGCCCCTGTTTCGGGCGCTCCGGCTCAAATGAGTCGGGATTTCGGCCTCCTGAATGGCAGTATCGACTCCACTTGAGCCAAGGTTAATTAGTGATATACACTAGTAGTACAGTAACTCTCCCAGTTCAGCCTTTTGCGAAGGAATGCCTGCGCATGAACACCCGATTCCTGGTCCATACGATCCTCGCCGTCGCGAGCCTCGCGACCGGCACCGCCTCGGCCGCGGACCTCAGGGACGTCTACGAGCGCGCGCTCACCAACGACCCGCTGATCCGCGAGGCGGACGCGAGTCGACTCGCAACACGCGAGTCGCGGCCGCAGGCCATCGCCGCGCTGCTCCCGCAGGTGAACGCCGACGGGACCTGGTACGACACGGTCGACTCGAACAGCACCGGCACGTTCGTCGCGCCGGGCGTGCCGCTCACGCCTGACATCCGTAACTTCGACGGAGACCAGGAGAGCTGGAACCTGTCGCTGCGCCAGAGCCTCTTCAGCTGGGAGAGCTGGGCGACGCTCAAGCGCGCGAATGCCGAGCGCGCCCAGGCCGAAGCCGACTACCTCGTGGCCCAGCAGGATCTCGTCATCCGCACGGCCGAGGCGTATTTCAACGTCCTTGCCGCGCGCGACACGCTGGAGGCAGCGCAGGCGGCGCACGACGCCATCGGCCGCCAGCTCGAGCAGTCCGAAAAGCGCTTCGAGGTCGGCCTCATCGCCGTCACGGACGTGCAGGACGCGAAAGCCGCGTTCGACCAGGCGACGGCAACCCTGATCCAGGGCAAGCGCAACCTCGCGACATCGGGCGAGAGGCTGCGCGAGCTGACGGGCGACACCTGGGACTCGCTCGAGCGGCCAGGTTACGACATGCCGCTCGCGAGCCCGGATCCCGAGAGCCCGGAGGATTGGGTCAAGCTGGCGATGGACCAGAACGCGAGCCTCATCTCCAGCCGGATCGCGGCCGACATCACGCGCGCCAACGTCGACGTCGAGCGCGGCGGCCACGTGCCGTCCGTGGATTTCGTCGTCAACCGCGGCTTCAACGAGAGCACCGGCGTCCTGAGCGGAACGACCGCTGGCGACACCGCCGACCGCGGCTACGACACCGTGTACGGCCTCCAGGTCACCGTGCCGATATTTTCCGGTGGACTCACGTCCTCGCGCGTGCGCCAGGCGGAGTACCGCAACATTGCGGCGCGCGAGCGGCTCGAGCGCACCGCGCGCGAGACCGAGCGCTCGACGCGCGACGCCTATCTCGGCGTGAACTCCGAGGTCGCGCGCGTCAAGTCGCTGAAGCAGGCGGTGGAATCCGCGCAGACCGCGCTGGAAGCCACCGAGGCCGGCTACGAGGTCGGCACGCGCACTTCGGTCGACGTGCTGCAAGCGCGGCAGCGCCTGTTCCAGGCCCAGACCGACTTCGCGCGCAGCCGCTACGACTACCTGCTCAACGTGCTGCGCCTGCAGGAGGCGGCCGGGACGCTCGATCGCACGGGGCTCGAGGAAATCAACGCGCTCCTGTCGGAGAACGTCACGGTCCGCTGAGGCCGTCCTCCGCGACGCCCGAGGCCGAGGCACGCGCGAGCCGATCCGCAACGGCGGCCCAAGGCTCGCCCGCCGGCACAGCCTCGACGAGGATGCGATCCGCCCCGGACGCATCGAGCGCGCGCAACGCCGCGTACAGCGCGCGGCCGTAGGCCGCGGGCGCCTCCGGCATCCGCCGCCAGGTGACGCGATCCGATGCGACGAATCCGGCGGAATGCGCCAGCACCGCGACACGCTCGCCACCCGCCAGTGCCGCTTCGACTGCGCGGCCAAGGTCCTTGCATTCCACCAGCGCCAGCGGCGTTCCGGGCGCGTAATGCGACCGGCCGCTCCCCGGTACGCGCGGCGCATCGGTACCCGGCTCCTCCACGCGCCCGACGACATCCTCGACCTGCGAGCGCGAAATCGAGCCGGGCCGCAGCAACGTCACCCGTCCGCGGAGGCAGGCGACGATCGTCGATTCGAGCCCGACCTCGCAGTCCCCTCCGTCGAGCACGAGCGCGACGCGGTGCCCGAGCTCCTCGAGCACGTCACGCGCGCGCGTCGGGCTGATGCGGCCATGGCGATTCGCCGAAGGCGCGGCGATGCCGCGCCCGAAGGCCGCGAGCAGCGCCCGCGCCACCGGGTGCGCCGGTGCGCGCATCGCCACGGTGTCCTGGCCGCCGGTGACCGCGGCCGGAACGGCTGGCGCCTTCGGCAGCACCAGCGTCAGCGGTCCCGGCCAGAACGCCTCGGCCAGCCGCTCGGCGGCCGGCGGCACTTCCGCCGCCCAGCCGCGCGCGGCCGCGAAGTTGCTGAAATGCACGATCAGCGGGTGGCTCGCGGGGCGGCCCTTCGCCACGAAGATGCGCGCGACCGCGTACGCGTCTGCGGCATCGGCGCCGAGCCCGTAGACCGTTTCGGTCGGGAACGCGACCAGTTCGCCTGCATCCAGCAGGGCGGCGGCTTCCTCGATCCGGCGGGCGTCCGGCAGCATGCCCGCATGATAAGCGGCGCGCGCCGGCGCCCGCTCAGTCGATCGGCAGCCGCTTCCAGCCTGTGTCGCTCCGCAGCAGTTCATAAGCGGGCCAGTAATGCCGGTCGAGCCGCAACGTGGTGATGTCGACCGAGCCGTTCCAGCTCACCATCTTGAGCCGGACCGACGCGCCGTCGGGCCGCCCGGAAACCGCGCGGATGAAGGCGTCGAGGTCGGCGACCGGGATGCCGTCCACCTCGGTGATGCGCCGCCCCGCCCACAACTTGTAGCGCGCCGCCGGCGAGCCGTACATGAAGTAGGCGATGAAGACGCCGGTCGGCTCGAAGCCCCGCTGCACCGCCATGGCGCGATGCGGCGACTGCAGCGTCGCCCCGGCCCACACCAGCACGCGGTCCACGTCGCGCCCGTTCAGCACGACCGTCGGCAGCGCGATCGACCTTTCGGTGCCGTCGCGCCAGACCGTGAGCGAGACCTCGGGCGCACCCACCGCCGCGCTCACGTCGGCGAAGCTGTTGACGACCTTGCCGTCGACCGCGAGCACGAGGTCGCCGGGCTCGAGCACCTGCGCGGCCGGCGAGCCGGCCACCAGCCGGTCGATGGTCAGCACATGGCGACGGCGCGGATTGTGCGCGGTGATGCGCTCGATCCAGGCCTCGTCGAGGCCGAGCTGGCGCGCTTCGGCGAGCGACAGCAGGCCGAACTCCGCCTCCGCCGAGTAGAGCGTGCGCTCGCCGCGCGCATACTCCAGCATGTCCTGCACCATGGACGCCGGCACGCCCATGTTCTGCTGCACCATCTCGCGGCCGTCCTCGTAGGCAAAGCTCGACCAGAGCGCGACGACGTCGCCGCGCTTGTCGGTCACGACGCCGTCGAACTCCGACGGGCCGTTGACCAGCCGCAGCACCTCCAGGTTCGCGTCGCGGAACTGGAGCGTGCGCGACGGCGGGAAACCCACGGGCCCGATCGCGGACACGATCGCCTGCTGGGACGCGACGCGGTTGTCGGGCTGGATGCCGACGACGTACACGGTCTCCCCGGTCGACGGTGCACGCTCCGCGAAGCGGACCGCCGCGACGGGCGTGTCGCCGAGCTGGCGCGGGTCGTAGCGCAACACTGCGAGGTTGTGCAGCGGGTGGACGTATTCGACCGAGGCGTCCACCTGGATCGTGCCCGCGAAAGTCAGCCGCACGTCACCGAGCGGGACCGGCACCGTATTGCGGTCCACGGCCACGAGCCCCTGGGCCGCGTCGATCACGACGCCGGTGCCGTGATAGTTCCGCTCCGTCACGCCCGAGATCGAGTACGGCATGTTGAATTCGACCAGCACCAGCGAGGGCGCGAGCGCGTCCACCAGCTTGTCGCCGGTGCGGTCGAAGCGCGTCGTGCCGGCGCGCTGTGGCGGCGCGTCCGCGCCGGCCGCGATCGGCGTGCAGGGCCAGAGCCCGATCGCGTCGTCACGCACGCAGTGGCGGGCCGGGAACCAGGCGCGGTCGACGCGGATCGAGGTGAGCTGCAGCGTGCGCGTGTCTTCCAGCGTGAAGTAGCGCGCCGTCGCGCGCTGACCGTGACCCATGGTCGAGAAGATGGCGAGCGCATCGTCGAGGTTCCTGAGCGGCTTGCCGTCGAGCTCGGTCAGCACCGCGCCGCGCGGGATGCCGGCGACGCCCAGCATGTAGCCGGGATTCGCGACGTACACGCCGGCGATCGGCATGTTCATGTGCCGTGCCATCTGCCAGGAGAGCGTGTGCAGCACACCGTCGCCGATCTCCAGGTAGTCCGCGGGCGTGATCGCATGCAGGTCCCCGACCGGCAGCGTGACGCGGCGCTTGCCGCCGCCGCGCACCACGGTCACTTCGATCTGCTTGCCGACGTTGTCGTCGACCAGCGCGTCCAGCGCGTCAAAATCGGACAGCGGCTTGCCGCCGATCGCGACCAGGACGTCGCCGACCTCGAACAGAGTGTCCGCAGCCGACCCGGGCTGGACCTCGGTGACGACCAGCATCCCCGTGCGGTTGGGCGCGGCCTTGCGCGCCTCCTGCTCGGCCGCCGGCGGCAACCCCAGGCGTCGCAGCTCGTCGTAGGGCGTGTAACTGAACACGGTCTGCAGCGTGCCGCGCGGCACCGGTTGGCCCGCCTGGATCAGCTTCAACGCGCGCGCGACGCGCGTGAGCGGCAGGTAGAAGCTCGATTGCGCGCCGGTCGAGCCGCCGGCGTTCAGCGCCAGGACGCGGCCGCGGATGTCGATGACCGGCGAACCCGAGGAACCGCCTGACGTGCCCGAGGCCGCCTGAAGGTAGAAGGTGTTGAAGTCGTTGTAGCGGCCGACACCATATTCGGGCGCTTGACGGTCGAGGCGCGCGAGCGTGCCGGCGAGGATCGAAAGTTGCTCGCCGGCATCGTTGCCGACCACCCGGATTTCGACCCCGATCTGCGCGCCCTCGGGATAGAGGGGCAACTCGACTGGCTGGATGAAACGCAATTTCGACGGGTCGTAGCGGTAGAAGCCGAAGTCATGCACCGGGTCGCGGTACACCGGCTCGAGCGCGACTTCCTCGCGGTTCAGGAAGGTCGCGAACGCCCGCACCGGGCCGGGCGTCACGACGTGGCGATTGGTCAGGATCAGTCCCCGCTCGGCATCCACGACGAAGCCGGTCGCCTGCGAGGAGGTGTTCCACTCCGTGTCGAAGGCACGGGCGGCGTCGATCTGGATGGCGACGACGCCGGTGGAGATTCGTTCGAGGGTCTTGCTCCAGCGGGTCGACTCTTCGAGCTCGATCGGTTGCGGCAGAGGCAGGATCGGAAGTTGCGGCTGCAGCGGGGGCGGCGCCTGCTCCGGCGTCTGTGCCGGCTGCTCCACGCGCTCGGGAATCGGCGGGGGCGGCGGCAACGGCTGCGCCTGCGGTGCGTCCTGGGCAAGGGCGAGCCCCGCGGCCAGCACGAAGAACAGGAGGACTGCGAACCGCGACCGCTCGATGAGGCCCTCAGTCCAGCCGGTATCCGAATGTCTCATGAAAGCGGTCCCTGAACTCGTCGATCGTGAATTGGTGATTCTGCGTGCCGACCGTCGCGATCTTGATCGCACCCAGCAGTGAAGCGATGCGCCCGGTCGTTTCCCAGTCGATGCCGCGCATGAGGCCGAACACCAGCCCCGCGCGGTAGGCGTCGCCGCATCCGGTCGGATCGACCACGGCAACAGCACGCACGGCGGGTATGTCGATGCGGCGGCCGCCGGCAAACACCGTCGACCCCTCCGCGCCCCGCGTCACTACATAGGCCGCGACACGCGCCGCAAGTTCCCCGGTCGCGAAACCGGTCCGCTCCTCGAGCAGCGTTGCCTCGTAGTCATTGACTGTCACCCAGTCCGCCTGCTCGACGAAAACGCCGAGTTCCTCGCCGCCGAACAGCGTCATCGCCTGACCCGGGTCGAAGATGAAGGGGATCCGCGCGGCGTCGAATTGCGCGGCATGCGCGATCATGCCGTCGCGACCGTCGGGCGCACAGACGCCGAGCGTGATGCTGCCATCCGTCGGCACTTGCAGCCGGTCCGAGTGCGTCATCGCGCCCGGATGAAACGCCGTCAGCTGGTTCGCATCGAGGTCGGTCGTGATGTAGGCCTGGGCCGTGTACTCGTCCGGGAGCTCGCGCACGTGGCGCAGCGACATGCCGCTGTGCGTCATCCAGTCGCGGTACGACGCGAAGTCGTGTCCGACGGTGGCCATCGCGTGACCCGGGCAGTCGAGCAGGCGCAGGTTGTAGGCGATGTTGCCGGCGCAGCCGCCGAAGTTGCGCCGCAGCGTCGGCACCACGAACGACAGGTTCAGCAGGTGGATCTTGTCCGGCAGGATGTGGTCGCGGAACCGGCCCGGGTAGACCATCACCGTGTCGTAGGCGAGCGAGCCGCAGATCAGTGCCGTCACGCGACCACCAGGATCCAGTTGAGGAACAGCAGCAGAAACGCGACGAACACGGCGGCCGAGCCGAGTTCCTTGGCAATGCCGGAGAGCGGGTGTCGCTCGACGCCAATGCGGTCCACAGTCGCCTCGACCGCACTGTTCAGGAGCTCGATGACGAGGATCAGCAACATCGGGCCCGCCAGCAACGCGCGCTCGACGCCCGAATCGCCGAGCCAGAGCCCGAGCGGGACCACGACCAGCGCGAGCAGGCATTCCTGGCGGAACGCCTCTTCCTCGCGCCAGGCGGCTGCGAAGCCGCGAAAGGTGCTCGCGAACGCGCGCGAGAGGCGCACGGGTCCCGTGGTCGCCTTGTCGGGTCGGGGAAGCTCCTTCACGCGGCGGCCGGCTTCCAGGCGACGTCGAGCTGGCGCGCCGCGCGCACGTCGTCGAGCCGGCGCACCGGCATGGTGTGCGGTGCCGCCCTGACGGCCGCCGCGTCGGCCACGGCCTCGCGACGGATGGCGATGAGCGCCTCGACGAAGCCGTCGAGCTCCTCGCGCGTCTCGGATTCCGTCGGCTCGATCAGCAGGCACTCCGGGACCAGCAGCGGAAAGTAAGTCGTCGGCGCATGGTACCCGTGATCGAGCAGCCGCTTGGCGAAATCCATCGCCGTCACGCCAAGCTCGCGCGCCTCGCGTTTCAGCGTGACGATGAACTCATGGCTGGCGCGACGCCCCGGGCAAGCAGCCTCGAAGCCGGCCTCGGCCAGCCGCACCAGCAGGTAGTTGGCGTTGAGCGTCGAGTACTCCGCGACGCGGCGCATGCCGGCCGCGCCCAGGATGCGCATGTAGACCCAGGCGCGCAGCAGCACGCCCGTGTTGCCCATGAAGCCCGACAGGCGCCCGATCGTGCCCGGCACGTCGCGTTCGTCGAGCCAGCGGAAGCGGTCACCCTCGCGCGCCACGACCGGCACCGGCAGGTACGGCAGGAGTCGCTGCCCGACGCCGACCGCGCCGGAGCCCGGCCCGCCGCCGCCGTGCGGCGTGGAAAACGTCTTGTGCAGGTTCATGTGGATGACGTCGAAGCCCATGTCGCCGGGGCGCACCTTGCCGAGGATCGCGTTCAGGTTCGCGCCGTCGTAGTAGAGCAGGCCGCCTGCCTCGTGCACCTTGCGCGCGATCTCGACGATGCGCCGTTCGAAAACCCCGAGCGTGCTCGGATTGGTCAGCATGATGCCGGCTGTCGCGGGCGACAGCGCCGCCTCGAGCGCCGCAAGGTCGACGTCCCCGTCCGCGAGCGTCGGGACCTCGCGCACCTTCATGCCGCACATCGTCGCGGTCGCCGGGTTGGTGCCGTGCGCGGCATCCGGGACGATGATCTCCGTGCGCGCGAGGTCGCCGCGCGCGCGGTGGTAGGCGCGGATCATCGCGACCCCCGCGAACTCGCCCTGGGCGCCGGCCATGGGCGTCAACGAAACACCCGCCATGCCGGTGACATGCTTCAGCATCTCCTGCAGCTCGAACAGGCATGCCATGACGCCCTGCCCGGTCGCCGCGTCCGCAAGCGGATGGCGACCCAGGAAGCCCGGCAGCATCGCGAGCGCGTTGCAGGCGCGCGGGTTGTATTTCATCGTGCAGGAGCCGAGCGGGTAGAAGTGCGTGTCGATGCCGAAGTTGAGCTGCGACAGCCGCGTGTAGTGACGCACGGCCTGCAGCTCGGACACTTCGGGCAGCGGCACCTGGCCGCGGCGGCGGTAACCGGCGGGCACTTCACCGCCCTTTTCAGCTGCGGGGTGCTGGGCCGTCGCGCCGCGCCCGGGTCGCGAGAGCTCGAAGATCAGCGGCTCCGGCTTGCGCGGAGGCGAGTTCATGCAGCCGCCGCGCGGCCCAGGAGCCGGCCGAGTGCCCGCGCATAGGCGTCGATGTCCGCCCGCGTGCGCATCTCCGTCGCGCAGACGAGGATCGCGTCTCCGAGCGCCGGATAATCACGTACGAGGTCATGCCCGCCGATGATGCCCTCGCACGCAAGCGCGGCAAGCACCGGCGCGGCCGGTCGGTCGAGCCGAAGCACCGCTTCGTGAAAGCGCGGTCCCGGAAACGCGTCCCGCACGCCGGGCAACTGCGTGAGCGCCGCTACCAGCTCGGCCGTGCGTGCGATGCAGGCCCGCGCGACGCGCTCGAGGCCCGCCGGCCCGAGCAGCGCCAGGTATATCGTCGCCGCACTCATCAGCAGCCCCTGGTTGGTGCAGATGTTGGAGGTCGCCTTCGCGCGGCGGATGTGCTGCTCGCGCGCCTGCAACGTCAGCGTGAATCCGGGCCGGCCCTCGAGGTCCACCGTGCGCCCGGCGATGCGGCCCGGAAGCTGCCGGACATGTTCCATGCGGCAGGCCATGAACCCGACGTAGGGTCCGCCCGAAGACAGCGGCACGCCAAAAGGCTGCGCGTCGCCGCAGGCGATATCCGCGCCGCCGTCCCCCCATTCACCGGGCGGCTTCACGACCGCGAGCGACGTCGGATTGACCGAGGCGATGACCAGCGCGCCATTCGCTCGCGCCCAGCGCGTCAGCGCGTCGGCGTCCTCGAGCTGGCCGAAGTAGTTCGGCTGCGGGACGACCAGCGCCGTAATGTCCTGACCGGCATAGGCCGCAAGCGAAGCCGGGTCGATGCGGCCGGTCGCCGGATCGCCGGCGAGCGAGTCGAGCTTGAGGCCCTGCCCCTCCGTGATCGCGCGCGCCACGCGCCGCCAGACGGGATTGACGGTCTCGGGCAGCAGGATGCGCGCGGCTCTTGAACGCCGGTGCGCGCGCACGGCCATCAGGCAGGCCTCCGCGAGCGCGGATGCGCCGTCATACAGCGAGGCATTCGACACGTCGAGCGCGGTGAGTCCCGCGATCATGGACTGGTATTCGTACATGATCTGCAGCGTGCCCTGGCTCGCCTCGGCCTGGTACGGCGTGTAAGCGCTGTAGATCTCGCCGCGCGTCACCAGCGCCCAGACCGGCGCCGGAATGTGGTGCTCGTAGGCGCCGGCGCCGATGAAGTTGACGGGTCGACCGTCGGCGGCCGCGCGCTCCGCGGCAAGGCGGGACACCTCCATCTCGCTCAATGCGTCAGGGACGCCCGGCAGCGATGCGACCACGAGAGCCGGCGGGATCTCGTCGAACAGCGCGTCGATCGAGTTGACGCCGATGCGCTCGAGCATCGCGTGCACGTCGTCCGGCGTGTGCGGGACGTAGGGCAATCAGCCTCCCGCCGCGATCGCGGCCTGGTAGGCAGTGGCGTCCAGGCTCTCCGCCGCCGCGCCGGACCCGGACGGTTTCAGGCGCAGGATCCAGCCTTCGCCATAAGGATCGCGGTTGATCAGGTCCGGCTGCGTGCCGAGCGCGGGATTCCCGGATGCGACTTCGCCGGCGAGCGGGCTGTAGACGTCCGACGCCGCCTTGACCGACTCGACCACCGCGCAGGCATCGCCGGCCGCGAGATGCCGGCCGGCCTCGGGCACCTCGACGAACACGAGGTCGCCGAGCGACTGCTGCGCATGGTCGGTGATGCCGATCTCGATCGTGCCGTCCGGCAGCGTCCGCATCCACTCGTGGCTCTTGGTGTAGCGCAGGTCGGCGGGAATCTCGCTCATGCAGGTCTCCGGTGGTCTCAGGTTTCGATCACGG
>Ga0187894_10000063_pt1 | contig 135485 bp, 134 predicted proteins | sample GBC1701081metaG_FD_136650 | JGI IMG/M metagenome (GOLD analysis project Ga0187894, IMG submission 136650) | White microbial mat communities from a lava cave in the Kipuka Kanohina Cave System on the Island of Hawaii, USA - GBC170108-1 metaG ... | reverse complement strand
GAGAACTCTCGACGCCCTCTGGCGAGCCGTCGGCGACATCTGCGACCTCTACTCGCCGAAAGAATGCTGGAACTACCTCAAAGCCGCAGGCTATGCGTCAAATTAAACGCACGATGCTCTAGGATTCCAGATCCGGCTCAGGGTCCCGGCACACCCGCGATTTCGAGGCGCTCGGCCGCTTCGCGCAGCCGCCGATCGCGAGTCCATAGGTAGGTTTCGGGCGTCAGCATGGCGGCTGCGAGAAGATGGGCGTCGACGAGCCCGATGCCGCTGCCGAACAGGCAGCGACGCTCAATCAGTTCGAGGACCTCCGAATCGTTGGCGCGAATGACCTGACGCAATTGGTGCAACGCCACCAGCAACTCGGCGCGCCGACTTATGCTGCCCATCGCGACCTCGCCGATGACGAACGGATGCGTGACTATCATGCCCCGGCGTAGGGCCAGTGCGAGTTGCTCGTTCGGCTGCCGGATATGATCGATCCAGATCGAACTGTCCGCCAGCAGCTTCACTATTTGAATCGCCGCCGCGGCGGGACGGTCGCATTCGGGTCGCTGCCGCCGAGGCGAATGAGGCGCTCGGCTGCCTCGCGCTCGATCAAGGCCTTCAACGCCTCCCTCACAAGCGCGGATTTCTCCTTAAGCCCGGTAAAGCTCTGAGCCTTTTCGACAAGCTCGTCATCAAGGGCAAGGGTGGTGCGCATTACATCTTTCTCCGAGAAATCCAGGCACGAAATATAGCATCATATGATGCTATTGTCGATGCCCTTAGCCATGCGATCCGTCAGAGAGCGCCACCAATTGCGATGTCAAGGCAATCCAGCCTTATGATGCGGCCGGCTGATCGGCGCCCGCCGGCGCCCGCACCCCCGCCCGCTCGCGCCTGACCAGCTCGGCCTTGAGCGCTTCGGCCGGCGGCGCCCAGAGGAAGCCGAAGCTCACCGTCCCGTGCTTGGTCTCGACCGCATGGTGGAGCCGGTGCGCCTGGACGATGCGCTTCATATAGCTGGAGCGCGCGACGTAACGATGATCGAGCCTCTTGTGGACGATGACGTCGTGAAAGCCGAAATAGATCGCGCCATAGGCCGCGATTCCCGCGCCGACCCAGATCGTCCACCCGCCCCAGCCGAGATTGACCCCGCCGAAGATCAATATGATCGAAGGCAGCGCGAAGATCATTGCGTAGAGATCATTGGCTTCGAACCGGCCGGGGCGCGGCCGATGATGGCTGGCGTGCAGGAACCAGCCGGGCCCATGCATCACCCAGCGGTGCGCGGCATAAGCCACGCCCTCCATCGCGATCACGGTCGCCAGGAAACAGAATGGGCCAATCCAGTCCATCGGGCTTCCTATAAACCTGCCCGACCGGATTTGCGCGGCTTTTCCCAGGCGACGCCGTCCGAATTTTGTAACAAAGGAGTCGCAATAGGATGCAGCGGCGTCGGTGAGGACGGCCTTTGACCCATGAAGTCGAGCTTAAATTCGACGTCGAGCCCGGCGGAGCGGTGGCGATCCGGCGCGCGGAGCCCCTGGCCGCGGCCGTCGCCGAAGCCGAAATCCACGATACGCTCTATTTCGACACCGAGGATTTCGGCCTGCGCCGCGCCGGCTTCTCGCTTCGGGTGCGCCGCTCGGGCAAGCGCTTCGTCCAGACGGTCAAGAGCCGCAAGCCCGGCTCCGCCGGGCTGTTCGTGCGGCGCGAATGGGAAAGCGAGGTGCCGCGCTTCGCGCTCGATCGCGGCGCGCTCAACGCGACGCCGCTGCGGCGCTGGCTGGCGAGCGACGAGGCCAGCGAACTCCTCCCGCTGATCCGCACCAAGTTCCGCCGCACCCGCTGGCTGATCGAGCAGGAGGGCAGCCGGATCGAAGTGGTGCTCGACGAGGGCCAACTCGCCAGCGGCAAGCACAAGGCGGCGCTCGACGAGCTCGAGCTCGAGCTGCTCGCCGGCAAGCCCGCCGCTCTGTTCGCGCTCGCCGAGCGGATCGGCGCGGTCGCGCCGCTGAGGCTCGCGGTGCGGAGCAAGGCCGATCGCGGCTATGCCTTGGCCGAGGGCCGGCTCAAGCGTGCCGCCAGAGCCGAGTCGATCCGGCTCCATCCCCCGATCAGCCAGGCCGACGCGTTTCACACCATCGCTCATAGCTGCCTGCGCCATTTCCGGCTGAACGAGAATGTCCTGCTTCAAGGGCGCAACGCCGAGGCGCTCCACCAGGCACGGGTCGCGCTGCGCCGGCTGCGCTCGGCGCTGTCGCTGTTCCGTCCCGCTTTGGCCGGCAAGGATTATCAGGCGCTGCGCGAGGAGCTGCGCTGGTTCGCCGCGCAATTCAGCGACGCCCGCAATGTCGATGTCCTGCTGGACCGGCTCGGCGACGACGATCCGGATCTGCGCGCGGCATTGCTGGAGGTGCGGGGGCAGGCCTACGAGAAGCTCGAAGCCGCTTTGGCCTCAGACAAGGCGCGCCGCCTGATGCTGCGGCTGTCGCTGTGGATCGAGACCGGTCCCTGGCGATTTCGCGAACGCGGGGCCAAGGATCTCGCCTTGCTCGCCGAAAAGCAGCTCGAGCGGCGCTGGCGGCGCATCGTCCGGCGCGGCGACGGCCTCAGGCGGCTCGATGCCGAGAGCCGCCATCAGCTTCGGCTCGACATCAAGAAGCTGCGCTATGCCACGGAATTCCTTGCCCCGCTGCACGCCGCCAAGCCGCTATCGGCCCGGCGCGACCGCTTCATTTCGGCGCTGAAGGCGCTGCAGGAACAGCTCGGCGCGCTCAACGACGCCTGGACCGCAGAACTGATGGCGGCGCGGCTTCCCCCCGGTCTGCGCAGCGCGCTTTCCGGTCTCCACGCTTCCCCCGAGAGCAAGCGCGCGCTGGCCACCGCCGAGCGGGCGCTGCGCCGCGCTTCCGGCGCCGCGGGCTATTGGGAAGGGCAGTCGGCTAAAGCGTTGCGCGAATAAGTGGGGACCGGTTATTCGCAAAAAGCAACGCGACAACAAAGAGTGATAGAGCAGTGAGCGATTCAGACCAATCGCTCGCTGCTCTAGAAGTGGATCGTCACCCCGAGGCTGAACGACTGGCCGACATCGTAGCTGTTGATCTCGATCCGGTTGTCGCCCGCCTGCTGGAATTCCTCATAATCCCGACCGAGCAGGTTTCGGGCCTCGAACTTGAACTCGGCGCGCGCGCCGAAGATCGGCACCTCCTGCCGCGCCACGAAATCGACCCGGATGCCTGGCCGCTCGATGATGTCGGGCTGCCGCAGCAGGCCCAGAATCGGGCCGCGGTCGGAGACTCGCTCGCTGGCATAGCTGATCAGGAAGGTCGCCTGCGACAGGCGATCGGTGTCCTCGATGCCGATCTGGACGTTGGCGAGATGGTCCGATTGGCCAGTCAGCGGCGCGCCGTCCTCGAACAGCAGGTTCGACGCGACCGGCTGGAGGTCCGGACCGATAATGACCGAATCATCGGCGGTGACGCTCGACTGGGTGTAGGTGTAATTGCCGATCAGCAGCAGCCGGCGGGTCTGGAAGAAGCCGCCGAGGCTCTCGAGCGGAAGATAGGCCTGGACCTCGAGCTCCGCGCCGTAGAGCTCCGCCGACGGCGCATTGGCGAAGCCGGTGCGCAGCTGGCCGCCGCCGGCGAAGAACGCGGCCGCCTCGATCGGATTGGTGATTTCCTTGTAGAAGCCGGCGATGGTCACCCGCTGATTGCGCGCGAAATAATATTCGACCCGCGCATCGAAGTTGAGCAGCTCGCTGTCGGTCAGGAACGGGTTGCCGGTGAACTCCCGATCCGATTCGAAATCCTGATAGATTTGCGGCGCCAGCTCGCGGAATTGCGGACGGGCGATCGTCTTCGACGCGTGCAGCCGCAGCTGCATGTCGGGCAGGAAGCTCCAGGTCACCGTCGCCGCGGGCAGCCAATAGGTGTTGGACAGGCTGGTCGAGGCGAGATTGCCGCCGATCGGCAGCACGGTCTGCACCGCGTCCTCGTAACGGACGCCGAGCGTCGCGCGCACGCCGTCGATCAGCTCGGCCTCGACCTGGCCGTAGCCGGCATGGATGCGCAGGTCGGCCTGATAGGCCGCGGTGCCTTCGGCGCCGGAGACGTCGCGCAGCTCGATGCCGTAGGTGAAGATGTTGAAGTCGGAGAGCAGGAAGTCCGGCCGTTCCTGCGCGATCGCCAGCGGCAGCGCGCCGTCGGGCCGGAAATATTGGAACTGGAAGCGCGAGGATTCGCGCTGGGTCTTCTGATAATTATAGCCGGCCGAAAGCGTGACCGGGAGGCTGCCTTCGATCTGATAGGACAGATCGAGGCCGCCGGAATAGACGTCTTCGTTGAGGTCGCTGAACGCGACATTGGCGAATTGCCCGCCCGACGAGAGGTTGTTGATATAATCGTCGACGTCGCCGGGGCCGCGGGTGCTCGTGTCGTTGTCGCCCAGGTAGAAATAGCTGATCGACCGCTCATAAGGCGATTGGCGCTGCGAGTTGGCATAAGCGGCGCGAACGTCGACGCCGAGATGGCCGAAGCGGAATTCGCCGACGAGCTGCGTGTTGAACAACTGACGCTCGAACCAATAGGTGTTCTGCTGGATCAGCGAGGGCGGCAGGTTCGGATCCTGCGCCGACACGCTGATGTCGAAGCCGGCGCCGAGCCGTCCCTGCTTCAACGTGTCGTGAATGTAGAGATTGGTCCAGCGGATCCGATTCTCGCCGAAATCGGCGCCGACGCTGAGCAGGCCGTTGACGATGATCCGATTGTCGGTGGTGACGCGCCGGAAGCTGCTCTGAGGCTCGCCCGCGAGAGCCGGATCGCCCGAGGTCTGCTGCAGCGCGTCGCGCGTCCGCCAGCTGTTGCTGAAGCCGGCGGTGAAGATCACGCCGATCCGGCCGCTGCCGACGTCGACCGACGTGCCGCCGCTGATCTCGGCCGACAGATTGGCCGGGATGTTGCGATTGGCGAACAGCACGTTGGTCTCGGCGTTGGTCAGGCTCGCCGCGAATCCCTGCCGCTGCTGCGAATCGGTCGTGTTGAAGGTGCCGCCCACCACCGCGTCGCGCAGCGCGGCGGGAAAATCGCGGGTGCCGTCGTCATAACCGAACGTGTCATAATCCCCGCCGTCATAGGTGTAGCCCAAATTGAAGCTGGTCTCGACGTCGCCCGATGTGCCGAAGCCGACGTCGAGGAAGGTCTCGCGCGGGATGGTGGGCGTGGTGAGGTTGATGACGCCGCCGCCGAACTCGCCCGGATAATTGACCGAGAAGCTCTTCTGAACGACCGAGCTCGCGATCACGCTGGTGGGGAAGATGTCGAGCGGCACGACCCGCCGCAGCGGCTCGGGGCTCGGCAGCGGCGAGCCGTTGAGCAGCGCCAGCGAATAGCGGTCGCCGAGGCCGCGGACGAAGACGAAGCCGTTGCCGACCACGGAAAGGCCGGTGACGCGCTGCAGCGCGCCGGCAATGTCGCCCTCGCCGGTCCGCGCGATATCCTCGTTGGACAGGATCGAGACCACCTGCGGCGTGCGCCGCACGACATTGGGCACCCGGCTGCCGGTGACGACGATGTCGCCGCTCGCCGGCGGCTCGGCGCCGGGCGCGGAAATCTCGATTTCCTGTTCCTGCTCGACCGGTTCGGCCGCGGCGGGCGCGGCCGATGTCTCGAGTTGGGCTGCCTCATCGGCGGCGGGCGCCTCGTCCGCCGGCGCGGGTGGGGTCTGGGCGAAGGCAGCGGGCGCGACGAGCGCCGTCGAGAGGAGCAGGCCCCCGAGGAAGATGGAATTTCTCATGAGGTATTCCCCCGTATCGGCTCAAGCACGAGGGGCGGCGGTCGATCGGCCGCCGCCCCGGAACGCAGGTGGCGGCGGATCAGGTCGTCGGAATGGCGGTGCAGTTCGCGCTGGTGCCGCCGAAGCTCACGAAGGCCGCACTGCACGTCCAGCCGGCATACCAGGTGTCCGACGCATTCTGGACCGCGCCGATATAATTGACCGCGGTGAGCCGGTTCGGCGCCGCCGCATTGGGCTGGCCGGTCCCGGCGAACTGATCGGCGTTGAACGTTGTCGGATCGGTCGCCGTCACCGCCGTCTCGTTGGCGCCGTTGATGAAGACGCTGGTCAGCGTCGAGGTATAGGCCGAGTTGTTGTTGTTGGTGCCGGTGCCGAAGATCGCCTGGACCGTGGCCAGCGCGACATTGCCGTCGTCGCGGAACGCGTTGGTGCAGGCCATGACGACCGAGCGGAACACCGGCGGCCCGAGATCCTGCAGCGCAGCGTCCGCCGCCCGGGTGATGGTGCCGGCGGTCTCGTCGATGTCGAGGCAGTTGCTGGTGCCGACGACGACGCTGTTGAGCAGCGCATAATCGGTACCGCCGCGCAGCAGCATGGTGTTTCCGCCCTGGACGGTGCTGCGCTGGACGAAAGTGGCGTTCGAGACGCGGGTATATTGGCGCGGCAGCGCGTCCTCATTGTCCGGCGAGTCGGCCTCGATCATCGAGTCGCCGTTGCTCGAGTCGCGCTGGACCGCGACCACGAACTGCATCGTGCCGCGATAGCCGACGTCGGTGTCGAGCCCGTCATCGTCAGCGCCGGTGATCGCCAGATATTTGAGATTCACCCGGCCGCCGAAAATTTCGATGCCGTCATCCGAGCTGTTGTGGACCTGGATGTGGTCGAGCGTGGTGAGCTGCCCTACACCACCGAGGGTCAGGCCCTGAAGCTCGTTGCCCGGCGCGATCGCGAAGCCCGAATAGCGGATCTGGACGTATTGCATGGTCCCGCTGTTGTCGTTGGCGGTGGCGCCGCCATAAAGCGAGCTGGTCGTGCCCTCGATCACGTTCTGGCAGCCCGCGCTGCCGCCGGCGACGGCGGTGTTGCAGTTCGAGATCGGCGCGCGGCCGAGCAGGATCACCCCGCCCCACAGACCCTGGGTCGAATCGGTCGCGGTACCGGCGATATTGTTGCGCGCGGTGAAGATGATCGGATTGTTCGCGGTGCCGATTGCCTGGAGGCGCGAGCCACGATTGACCACCAGATAATCATTGCCCGACGAGCCGAACAGGATGGCGCCGGCCTGGATCGTCAGGGTGACCGCCTGGCCGCCCGCTGCGGCGCCGTCGCCGCCGACATCGGTTCCGACATTGACGGGGCCGGCGAGCGAATAAGCGACGCCGGGCAGGTTCTGGATGATCGTATCCTGGGTGAAGCGGCCCGGCAATTCACAGGCGCGCTTGGAGCCGACGACGCCGCGGTCGACGGTGCCGCTCGGGCAGGTCGCCGCGGGCGTTCCGGGAGTCGGGGTGGGGGTTGGCGTCGGGGTCGGGGTCGGCGTCGGATTCGGGATGACGATGATATTGCCCTCGCCTGGGGACGCGACGTCGTCGGCGCCGCAGGCGGCGAGCGGGATCAGAGTGCTGACGAGAAGCAGGGTGCGCAGCGTAGACATGAAAAACCCCCTTTTGGAATCGAGCGGACGACTCGGCGCGGATTCGGGCCGGCCTTGAGGGCTGAGCTAGGCGGCTATTGTGATGTTTCCATTACAACCGCCAAAGTAATGAAAGATCATTTTTCATGTAATCATAATGTAAAGTGATAGAAATATCACTTAAATCGATTGGCAATAAAACGGTAATATTGTGCTCAGGCGAGAGTCAGCCTGCGAACGGAGTCTCGGCGACGCCCGCGACGCCGGCCTCGGCGACGAAGAGCGCCCCGGCATGGGGCTGCATCGCCAGCGCGTCTTCGCGCAATCCGCGGCGCGCCGAGGTGATGAACAGGCGATCGAGCGCCGGACCGCCAAAGGTGCAGCTGGTCGGCTGCTGCACCGGCACCCGCAGCTCGCTCAGGCGCGCGCCACACGGCGAAAGGCGGCGCAGGCACCAGCCGTCCCAGAAGGCGACCCACAGGCAATCCTCGGCGTCCACCGTCATCCCGTCGGGATAGCCCTCGCTGCTGCCGAACTCGGCGAACACCCGCCGATTGGCTGCGCTCCCATCCTCGCCGAGATCGAAGGCATAGATCCGCCGCAGCGCGGAATCGCTGTGATACATGGTGCGCCCATCGAGGCTGAACGCCGGGCCGTTGGTGACGCGATAGCCGTCGTCGATCCCCGCCCAACTCAGGTCGCGATCGAGCCGGTAGAGCGCACCGCTCGGTTCGCGCTCGGACCGGTCCATCGTGCCCGCCCAGAACCGGCCCCGCCGATCGGTCTTGCCGTCGTTGAAGCGGTTGGAGACGCGATCCGACTCGGGATTGCCGAGCCGATCGATCCGCCCGCTTTCGAGGTCGATGCCGAGGAAGCCCCCCTCGCCCGCGCCGATGAAGCCGCCACTGGCGCGTGGCGCGAGCGCGCTGATGCCCTGGCCGATATCGACGATCCCGGCGCCTACGCCCTCCGTCCAGCGGAACAGGCGTCTTTCGACGATGTCGACCCAGTAGAGCGCCTGCTCGCGCGCCACCCAGACCGGCCCTTCGCCGAGCACCGCCTGGACGTCGGCGATGCAGGTCACTTCGTCACCCTGCGCCATGCGGCCAACCACTAGAGGCTGCGAGGATCGGGACAAGCCGGACTTTAGCGCGCCCGGCTACCCTGTCCGGCGAGGCGCATCGGCCGGCCGCCGCGCTCGATCTCGAATTCGACCCGATCGCTATTGCGGACCGTCCAGGCCAGATCGAGCAGCCGCTCCTCGTCGAATTCGCTGCCGTTGACCCGGAGGATCACGTCGCCCGGAAGCAGCCCGGCGCGCTGCAGATCGGGCAAAACCGCGCCCGGGCGCACGACATGGCTGGTGATCCGCCCACCGACGCGGCGCGGCGCCAGCGCGAGGCGATAGCGCAGCGTCTCGGCGCGGGTGGCCGCTTCCGAAGACGGACCGCTGGCGCTGGGCGCGGCCCCGGCCACGGTGCTGACGCCGGCAAAATCGAGGCGATATCGGCTCGCGCCGGATTGCAGTATCGCATGATCGACCGCGACCGATTGCAGCCTGACGCCCGGCACGATTTCGCGGCCGATCATGACGAGTCGCTGCGAGCCGTCGGCCATCGCGATGATCGCGCCAGCGCCGGTGACCCCGTGCAGCCGCAGCCCTTCGGGCGGCGGGGTGGGTGCCGGCGCGACGGGAGCCGCCGCGACCGGCGGCGGGGGTGGCGGTTCAGCCACGCTTACCGGCTCCGGCGCCGATTGCCGGTCAGGTCCTGAAAAGAGCAGATAGAGAGCGAGGAGCAGCGCGATCGCTCCCCCACCTATCGCAAGCCCGCGCCGGCCGAGCTCAAGCGGCATCGTCGTCTAGCGAATAGCCGGCGGAGCGGACGGTGCGAATCAGCTCGGGCTTGCCTTCGACGTTGATCGCCTGGCGGAGGCGGCGGATATGGACATCGACGGTGCGTAGCTCGATGTCGCGATCGCGGCCCCAGACCGCATCGAGCAGCCGCTCGCGCGAGAACACCCGCGCCGGATGCTCGAGGAAGTGGCGCAGCAGCCGGAATTCGGTCGGCCCGAGCGGCACCGTGCGCCCGTCGCGCTTCACCTTGTGCGCGACCAGGTCCATTTCGAGATCGCCGAGCCGCAATTGCTCGCCGGCCAGCGCCGGGCGGACGCGGCGCAGCACCGCGCGCACCCGCGCGATCAGCTCGCGCGGCGAGAACGGCTTGGTGACATAATCGTCGGCGCCGGTCTCAAGGCCGCGGATCCGGTCGGCCTCCTCGCCACGACCGGTGAGCATGATGATCGGGACGTTGGCGGTCTCGGCCGAGCGCCGCAGCCGCCGGCACACCTCGATCCCGGAAATCCCCTCGATCATCCAGTCGAGCAGGATGATGTCGGGGGTGTTCTCGGCCGCGAGCAGCAGGGCGTCGTCGCCGTCCGGGGTGTGCTCGACCTCGAAATCCTCGCGCTCGAAATGCCATTGCAGCAGATCGGTCAGCGCCGGATCGTCCTCGACCAGCAGAAGGCGCGCATTCATCATGCCGAGAGCCTTTGCGGGCTAGGGTCCGGAACCCCGGCGGACGCGCCGGTCACTGCGTAATGGACCATGTCGGCGATCGCGGCGGCATGATCGCCGATCCGCTCGAGCTTTCCCGACACATAGAGCAAATGGCTGGCCGCGGTGATGCTCTCGGGATGCCGGGTCATATGCTCGACCAGAGCATGGAAGATGCCGCTATGGAAGGCGTCGACCTCTTCGTCCATGTCGCGCACCCGCGCCGCTGCGGGGGCATTGCGGGTCGAGAAGGCGTCGAGCGCCGCCTTGAGCATCGCCGACACCGCCTCGTTCATCCGGGCGAAGCTGCGCAGCTGGTCGATCGCATGCAGATCGCCGAGGATCATCGCGCGATGCGCGACATTCTTGGCGCAATCGCCCATCCGCGCGATCAGATTGGCGATCTTGAACGCCGAGAGCACCTCGCGCAGATCGTCGGCAAGCGGCGTGCGCAGCGCGATCAGCTCGATGGCGCTGCGCTCGATCCGCTGCGCCAGCGCGTCGACCTTGACGTCGCCGGCGACGACGCCCGCGGCGCGCGTCTGATCGCCCATCACCAGCGCGCCGACCGCATCGTCGAGCGCGGTCTCGACCCGGCCGCCCATCTCGCAGACCATCGCGCGAAGCTGATCGAGATCCTGATCGACGATCGACAAAGTATGCGGGCTGGTCCCCAAGCTGCTCTCCGAAGCACACAAAACCATGGCGTTCTTCGCTTAGAGTCGAGATCGGTGACAGAAAGGTGACAAAGGAGGCAGGCGGTTGGGCCTAGGCCCCTGCCGGGGTCGGCGCCTAGAGCATCGTGCGGAAAAGTGGGAACCGGTTTTCCGCAATAACGATGCGAAAACAAACACCTAGAGCGGAATGTGTGTTTCTGAAATCACGCATTTCGCTCTAGTCACGGCCGTGATTGGGATGGTAGCCATAGCGACGCTCTGCCGCCTTGCGCACGGCAATGGCGTCCTCACGATTCGCGAACGAGCCGAGATAGATCTGTCGTCCGCTATCACGGATCGTGACACGCCATTTCCTGGTGGGACCATGCCAGAACAGGCCGCTCACGCCGCTTTTATTGTCCGAGCGGCGCCTCATGTTGCGGTTGTTCTCCGCGGCGGTGACCTCGCGAAGGTTCGCGATCCGGTTATCGTCGCGGACGCCGTTAATATGGTCGATATTCCCGTCGGGCCATCGACCATGATAGATCGCCCATGCCACGCGATGCGCCAAAAGCCGGTTGGAGAGCACGCCCACCAGACCATAACCGGCGACGCTGCGGCCATAGGCCGGAAGGCCGGCGTAGCGGCGGTTCCAGTTGCGCGCTTTGGCTTCGGCCGGATCGACCGGCATGACGAACATCTCCACCGGACGGGCGCGCCAAATGAGTGCGCCGGTCTCAGGATCGTAGCGCAGCAGCTTGCGCAGCAGATTCGGGTCGAGCGGGATCGACCCGCGTTTCTTGCGAGTGGCCATCGAGTTCCTTGCCAGGAAGAGGTTGAGCCAACGCCGCGGACGCATTCTCCGGTACGGAGGCGAGCAACGGGCTAAGCGAGGATCAGACGGCTGCGGCTCGACAAAAACGGGCCCACTTCGTCTGAGTATCATTTATTTATGACATTCGGCGTAACGAGTCAAGCCCACTTTTCGGGATCGCAAGCGGCATGATTGACTTGCGACGCGACCGCGGCTCAGCGGCTGCGAGAGTGCTCAAGGCGCGCGGTATTGACCGTAGCCAGTCCGGTGGTTACCGCTCTGCTGTGCCTGCTCACTTGCGGCGTCGTGCACGAAACGATCGAGCGGCAGCTCGACGACCGGATTGCGGCGGAAGCGCATGCCTTGCTGGCGGCGGGGACGGTCGAGGGCGCGAGCGGGGTCGCAGCGGCCGTGCGGGCACGGGAGGCGCGGCACAGCGCCGGCGATCTCGGCTATATCGTCACCGACCCACAGGGCGGCCGCGCCGCTGGAACGTTGCGCGCGCCGATCCCGCCGGACGGCACGTCCGAGTTCCTCCATTATGAGAAAGCCGAGGGCGGCGAGGGGATCGCGCAGGCCCTCAACCTGCCGATCCCCGGCGGCGGGCGCCTCGTCGTCGCTGCCGACCGGTCGGGCATCGACGCCATGGACAGGATAATCTTCGCAATGTTCGGCGTCGCATTCGGGCTGATCCTGCTGATCGGCTTCGGCGCGGCGATGGCGTTGCGGCGGGCGGTACAGCGCCGGCTGGCGCTGCTGACGGGAGCGGCCGAAGCGATAATGGCGGGCGATTTCAGTCGGCGCATGCCGGCGCTCGGCGACTCCGAGATCGAGGGGTTCGCGGTCCGCAAGCGTTTCGAGCCGGTGGCGCTGACTGCGCTCGTCGAGGATGTGGCAGACGGCTATCTGGCTGCGGCCGAGAGCGCGGGCGTAGCGATTGCCTTCGATGGCGAGCCGATGGAGATCATGGACGACAAGCCGCCGTCTGACGATCCGCCTGTCGCTGCCGCTGGGGGCTCCGACGCCATGACGATTGCGGATTTCGGGAGCGGACGACGTCTCTGGACGCGGACCCGTCGTCCGCGAGAGGCGAGTCATGAAAATCATCTGCGCCATCGTCCTGCTTCTTGCTGCAACTCCGGCGAACGCGGAGCCCGGGCCGCGGCTCATCTCGATGCAGAGCGCGCGGGCGAGGGCGCAGGCCGTGCTGCCGGAAGGTCGCGTTCGCACGGCCGAACTGGAGCGCGAGAACGGGCGGCTCATCTACAGCTTCGACATCCAGCTCCCCGATCGTTCGGGCGTCGAGGAGGTACAGATCAGCGCGGTAACCGGCCGCCTGGTCGCGTGGCATCACGAGAGCGAGGCTGCGGAACGGCGCGAGATGCGGCGGCACCAGCGCCGGTGAACTCAGAATGGTGAGGGCGGCCCCCCCGATTCTGGCTGTGGCGCTGGCGACCGGCGGCTGCGCCACCTATGCGCCAGCGCCGCTCGCCGACGATCCGGCCGTCCTGTCGATCCCCGCGCCGGATGTGCTTGCCGCTGATGCGGCGGCGATCGAGCGGCCCTATTTGGCCCCTGTCGCCATCAACCTCGCATCGCCCCTCGATCCAAATGCCCTCGCGATCCTCGCAGTGCTGCTCAACCCCGACCTGCGTGCGCTGAGGGCGCGCGCGGGAGTCGCCGACGCCCAGGCCTTTGCCGCCGGGTTGCTGCCCGATCCCACCTTCAGCCTGGGCGCCGACCAGGTCCTGTCGGGGCCAGACATCCTGCTCGGATTGGCGTCGAGCGTGGGCGTGAACCTTGCCGCGCTGCGCACCCGGCAGGCGGCGCGCGAGCGGGCCGATGCCGAGGCGCGGCGGGTGCGCCTCGATCTCGCCTGGGCGGAATGGCAGACATCCGGCCAGGCGCGCATCCAGGCCGCGCGAACCGTCGCGCTCGAACGGGCGGCGAATCTGGCGCGCGCCAGCCGTGACGACGCCCAATCGATTCTCGACCGCATGCTCCGTGCGGCCGGGCGTGGCGACATCCTGCCCGATCAGGTCCAGGCCGCCCGTCTCGCGGCCTACGACGCCTCGGACCGGCTGCGCACGACCGAGCGGGACCTTGCCGCGGCGCGCTTCGAACTTATCCGCCTGATCGGGCTTCCACCGGGCTATCCGCTGCGGCTCGCGCCCGCATCGCTCGCTCTTCCCGGCGCCGACGCAACCGCTTTGTACGCGATCGCGGTGCGGGAGCGAACGGACCTCCAAGCGCTGAGGTCCGGCTATGCTGCACAGGAAGCCGCCGCGCACAAAGCCGTGCTCGACCAATTCCCGATCCTCGACCTGTCGATCAACGGCGCGCGGGACACGGGCGGAAACACCACGCTGGGCCCGTCGGTCGCTTTCACCCTGCCACTATGGAACCGCAACCGGGGCGGCATCGCCATCGAACGCGCGACCCGGGCCGCACTCCAAGCCGAATATGAAGCGAGGCTGTTCCGGACCCGGGCCGAGATCGCCGCGGCGGTGGAGGCGCTGCGCATTCTAGCTCTGCAGCGCGAGGCGATCCTGCGCGACCTGCCGGCGCTCGAACGCTTCGCAGCCGCCAACCGCCGTGCGGCGGATCGTGGCGATCTGGCACTCGCCACCGCGATCACCGCCGAGCAGGCGCTTCGCGACAAACGCATCCTGCTCGCCCAGGCCGAGCGAGATATTGCCGAGCAGATGATCGCGCTTGAACTGCTGACCGGCACCCTCAGGGAGGCGTGGACCCAATGAGACGATGCCTCCTCCCGCTGGCGATCTCCGCGGTGGCCGCCTGCTCCGGCGGAGCGCCGACGAATGAGGCGGAGCCCAGTGCTTTGGTTCGCATGTCCACGGCCGAGGCAGCGCCGGTTGAAGCATCGGTGCAGATCTATGGTACCGCCGACGCCGGCGCCTCCGGAACCGTCATCCTCACCGCGCCAGAGGAGGCGGTCGTCGTTGCAATTGACGCGCCGCTCGGCAGCGCCGTGGCGCGCGGTCAGGTCGTGGCGCGCCTCGCGCCCGGCCCGAGCGCCAGCCTGGATGTCGCCCGGGCGGAAGCCGACGCCCGCGCCACCCAGCTCGCTTATGCGCGCGCCCAACGTCTGCGCGCCGACGGACTGGTCGGCAATGCCGAGGTCGAAACCGCCCGCGCCGCGGCGCAGTCGGCCAGCGCTACCCGGTCCAATCTCGCATACCGCGCGCGCGGCCTCATGCTCCGAGCACCGGCGGCGGGACACGTCTCGACGCTTTCCGCCAGCCTCGGGAGCCTTGTCCCGGCCGGGACCCCGGTCGTCACCATCGTCGCCACCGGCGATTTGCGCGCGCGGTTCGGCGTCGATCCGGCCCTGGCCCGCCGGATTCCGGCCGGCGCCTCGATCCGGGTCACGCCCTCCGGCGGCGGTGCGGCGTTCACCGTGCCGATCCTGTCGGTGGACCCGGCGGTCGACCCGTCGACCCGGCTGGCGTCGGTGTTCGTTCGCCTGCCCGCCAGCGCCGGCATCGGCGCCGGGGAGCCCCTCAGCGGCACGCTCGCGCTGACCGGCGCGGGCAACGCGCCGGCCGTCCCTTATGCGGCGCTGCTGGACGAAGGAGGCCAGGCCTTTCTGTTCGTCGTCGCGGACGGCGTCGCCCATCGCCGCGACGTCACCGCCGGTCCCAGCGACGGGCGGCGCGTCGCCATCCTCCAGGGCCTTAGGCCGGGCGAAAGGGTCGTCGTCGAAGGTGGCACCGCGCTTGAGGACGGCATGCACGTGCGCACGCGGTGACCGACTTCCTGCGCGCCCATGCCCGCGCCATCTGGTTCGCGGCGATCCTCCTGACCCTCACCGGGCTCGTCGCCGCGACGCGGCTCCCGGTGAGCCTTTTCCCGCATATCGATTATCCGCGCGTCGTCGTATCGATCGAGGCTGGCGACCGCGACGCCGCACAAATGGCCGCGGAAATCACCCGACCCGTGGAAATCGCGCTGCGCGAAATTCCTGGCGTCACTCGGATCCGCTCTACCACCAGCCGCGGCGCGGCCGACGTCGGCGTCAATTTCGCCTGGGGCGACGACATGGTCGCGGCGACGCTCGCCACTCAGGGCGCGCTCGCCACGATCCTGCCGGACCTTCCTCCGGGCACCCGCTTCAGCGTCCGCCGATCCGATCCGACCATATTCCCGGTGCTCGGTTTCGCCCTCACCTCGCGCAGCCTTGATCCCGTCGCGCTCCGGCAGCTCGCCGAACTGCAGATCCGGCCTGCTCTGACCTCGGTGTCGGGCGTTGCGGGCGTGGACGTGCTTGGCGGCGCGCCGCGCGAGATCGCCGTCGACATCGACCCCGGCCGGCTGCAGGCGCTGGGCCTGAGCATGACCGATGTCGCCGTCGCGCTCGGGCGCGCAAACCTGGTACGCGGCGCCGGCCGGATCGAAGACCGGCACCGCCTCTACCTGATCCTCGTCGAGGACCGGGCGGCGTCGATCAATGACCTCGCCGCGCTCCCGATTCGTGCAGCCACCACGCCGCCCACCAGCCCCAGCCCGGCTCCAGGCGCGCCCATCGCCTTGTCGAGCGCGTCAGTGGTGACACTCGGCCAGGTCGCCCGCATTCACCCCGCCCCCGCGCCGGTTTTCACCCGCGTCACCTCGGGCGCACGGGATGCGGTGTTGATCAACATCCGCCAGTCGCCGACCGGCGACAGCGTCGCGATCGTCGACGCGGTCAATGCCAGGCTTGCCCAGCTGCAGCTCCCGCCCAGCGTCACGGTTTCCACCTTCTACGATCAATCGGAGCTGGTTGGCGGCGCAACCAATGCGGTGCGCGATGCGATCCTGCTTGGCGCGTTCCTTGCCGGGCTGGTGCTGTTCCTGTTCCTGCGCTCGTTCCGGCTGATGGTGATCACCGGTCTCACCCTGCCGGCCGTGCTCGCCGCGACCTGTCTGTTCCTCCTCGCGCTCGGCATGGGCTTCAACATGATGACCCTGGGCGGGATGGCCGCGGCAGTGGGCCTCGTCGTCGACGATGCGGTCGTCATGCTCGAGCATATGATGCGGCGGATGCAGGAAGGCGCCGCCGAGGATCGCGCCGGTCTTCTCGGCGCTGCCGGAGAGATGGCCAAGCCGCTCTACGGCTCAAGCCTGGCGACGATGATCATCTTTCTGCCACTGGCCTTCGTCAGCGGTGTCACCGGCGGCTTCTTCAAGGCGCTGGCACTGACGATGACGATCGCGCTCGCCTTGTCGCTCATCTACGCGCGCTTCGTCATTCCTCTTCTGGCGGCTTGTTGGCTGCGCCGCGGGGACGTGGATTCGGCGGAAAGGGCCTCCGCCTTCGTGAGCCGGATCGAGCGCGGCTACGCGAGCGCCCAAGGCCCTGCCTTCGCCCGGCCCGTCTTGTTCGTCCTCATTGTCGGCATCGGCATGGCGGCGCTCGGCATGCTGGCTTGGACCCGTGTTCCGTCGGGCTTCATGCCCAGGATGGATGAGGGCGGCTTCGTGCTCGACTATCTTGCGCAGCCGGGCGCTTCGCTGACCGATACCGACCGGCTGCTCCGCCAGGTGGAGCAGATCATCTCCGAGACTCCCGAGGTCGCGAGCTATTCGCGGCGCACTGGAGTCCAGCTGGGCGGCGGCCTGACGGAAGCCGATGAGGGCGATTATTTCATCCGCCTGAAGGGCGGGTCGCGCCGCCCGATAGAAGAGGTGATGACCGACATCCGCACCCGGATCGAGCAGCGCGTGCCCGGCCTGGAGGTCGAGCTCATCCAGCTTATGGAAGATCTGATCGGCGATCTCACCGCGGTCCCGCAGCCGATCGAGGTCAAATTGTTCGCCGACGATCCTGCCCTGCTCGTCGGCGCGGCCGGGCGGGTCGGCGAGGCGATTGGCCATGTCGATGGCGTCGTCGAAGTGATCGACGGCCTGCGCGTCGCGGGCGATGCCTTGATCGTCCACATTCGCTCCGGCGCGCTGGCCCAGCACGGGCTCGACGCCGACAGCGTCGCCTCGCAGATCGAGACGCTGGTCGGCGGCACCGCCGCGACCCGGATCCGCGCTGGCGAGCAACTGCTCGACGTTCGGGTGCGCGCCCCGGCCGACATCCGTCAAAGCGCCGAGCAGATCACGCGCCTGCCACTGACCGCGCCCGACGGCCACAGTCTCATCGTCGGCCAGATCGCCGAAGTTCGCGTCGAAGCCGGCCAGCAGCAACTCACCCGCGAGGATCTCGCGCCCTTCGTTGCGGTGACGGCGCGGCTCGAGGGTCGCGATCTCGGCTCGGCGATGCGAGACGTCCGCGGCATCGTCGCCGCGCTCCATCTGCCGCCTGGCATCCGCGTCGATTATGGCGGTCTCTATGCCGAACAGCAGAAGAGCTTCAGCGACCTGACCACGGTATTTGTCGCGGCGCTGCTGCTGATCGCCTTACTGCTCACCATTCTCTACGAGCGCCTCGCTTGGACATTCGCCGCCATCCTCACCGTCCTGCTCTCGGCGGCGGCGGTACTGATCGGACTTTGGGTGACCGGGCTCGAGCTCAATATCTCGGCCCTGATGGGCCTCACCATGGTCGTCGGCATGGTGACCGAGCTGGTGATCTTCTATCTCGCCGAGATAGGTCGGGGCCGCGCGATCGACGTCGATTCGCTGCATGAGGCGGGCCGCAAGCGTCTGCGGCCAATCATCATGTCCGCGTTGATCGCGGTTCTGACGCTCCTGCCCCTCGCGCTCGGTCTCAGCCGCGGCGCCGGCCTGCAACAGCCGCTCGCGACAGCGATCATTTTTGGGCTGACCGCGGCCGTACCGTTGGTGCTGCTGTTCCTCCCCGGCATGCTCCTCATATTGTCCCGGAAGGCCGTCACCGGCCCGGCCCCGACCGAATTGCAGGAAGCATGACGCTAGCCGCAAGGATCCGGCGCCTGTTCGCGGGGCACCACGCGGACAGCAATATGCTCGTCTTCTTCCTGCTTGCCGCCATCGGCATTCTGATCTTCCTCATGCTCGCTTCGGAGGTCCGGGAAGGCGAGGTCTTCGCGCTCGACCGCTGGCTGATTCAGGCCCTGCGAGACCCCGCCGACCCTTCGGTGCCGATCGGCCCGATCTGGCTACGGCGAACCCTGACGGACATCACCGCGCTTGGCGGCAGCCCCCTCCTGACGCTGCTGACGCTCGTCTCCGCCGGCTATCTCATCGCGGCACGCAAGGCGGCGACGGCGGCGTTCCTGATCGCGGCGATCTCGACCGGTGCGATTGCGAGCACCGTGCTGAAGCTGCTCTTCACCCGCGCGCGGCCCGATCTGGTGACGCATCTGGTCGACACCTATTCGACCAGCTTCCCGAGCGGGCATGCGATGAACTCTGCCGTGACCTTTCTCACGCTCGGCGCTCTGCTGGCCCGTGCCGAGTCCAACCGGGAGGTGCGCATCTATCTGATGTCGGTCGCCGTATCGCTGACCCTGATGATCGGCTTCTCGCGCATCTATCTCGGCGTGCACTGGCCAAGCGACGTGCTCGCCGGCTGGTGTGTCGGCGCCTCCTGGGCGATCCTCTGCTCCTGGATCGCTCGCATCCTCCAGCACAGGCACGCGATCGAGCCAGAACCCGCTAGCTGAGCCTCGCAGCCACCAGCATCGCGCCGAAGGCGCCGACGAAACCCAGCACGGCGGCAAGGCCAATTCCCGGCAGCCCGAGCGGACCGGCGAGCAACGCGGCGGCGGCGAAGGCGATGGCGGCCGCGACGCTGCGCGCGATCAGGATGCTGCCGGCCCGGCCTGTTGCGAGCAGAGCGGTCTCGACCGGGAAGACGGCGAGCACCGGCGCGAAGCCCAGCGCGACGATCTGCAGAATCGGGCCGACCTGCGCATAGTCTCGACCCATCCCGGCGACGAGCAATCCGGGACCGGCGAGCGCAACGACAAGTGCGAGGACCACTCCCAGCCCGGCGGACAGCAGGACCGCGTTGCGGATGGCCCGGGCGAAGAGCGCACTATCCCTGCGGCGCAGCCGGGTCACTTCGGGAAAGAAGCTGCGCATGGCAAGCTCGGCCGGCGCGGCGACTGCGTCCAGCACGACTTGGGCAATGCGGTAAAGCCCCGCAGCCGCCGAGCCGAGCAGTGCGCCGACCAACAGAGTGAAGAGCGGAGCAAGCGATTGGCTCAGCGTCGCACTCGCATTCGAAGCCAACGAGAAGCGCAGCAGCCCCCTATTCGCGTCCAGCGCCCGCCGTGCCGAGGGCATCGGCCCGCCAGCGAAGCCGCGCCGCTTCATCTCGCGCCAGCCTTGCAGCCACAGGTAAAGCTCGCCCAGAATGTCCGAAGCCAGCCAAGCCAGGATCAGCGCCCGGAGCGGCGCGCCAAAGCCCGCCGCCACGCCGATTCCCGCGAGACGGATCGCGGGCGTGAGCACGCTCTGCCAGGACATTTGGTCGAAGCGGTCGAAGATACGCAAAATGCCGGTCGGCGTGGCTGAGGCCAGCAGCGGGATGACCAGACAGTAAAGCTGGGCAAGCGTGACGGCAGCGGCGTCGAGGCCCAATGGAGGTCCGATCACAGGCGCCAACATCGCCGCGAGAATGGCGGTGAGCAAACCTGTTGCGGCGTCGGCGGCAAGGGTAAACGCCGACAGGTCGCGGAAGCCGCCGCGGTCGCCTGCGTCCGCGCGTGTCGCGCCGAAGTGGATCAATGTCTGCCAAGACTGGAATTTCGTTAGACCGCTGGCCGATTGGGCGTAGCTCCTGACCAGGATAAGCGTGCCGAAGCCAGTCGGGCCGAGCAGGCGCGCGGTGAGTATCAGGCCGGCGAGGTGCAGCAGCGCGCCCGCCGCCTTGCCCGCGCCCAGCAGGCCGGTGTTGCGCAGCACGCGCCGTACGATATCCTCGCGCCACCACGCCGCCATCGAAATCTCTTCACCCTGCTGTCGGCTAGAGACGCAGCTGCCCTCGCACATCCGCATTTACGGATGTGGATTCCGCAAAGCCGCCACGTCCCTGATTGATGCGAGACGCTTGCGCTCTGCTGGTCTACGATTTCCGCGCCAGCGGCGTGGTACGCAACACGCTGCGCATCGCCACCGCCGCTCGAGATGCCGGTCTCGACGTCAGCCTGTGGCCCATTCGTCTTCAGGGCGAGCTTGTCGGCGACATCCCGGCGGGGATGGCCCTCCAGCCTATTCTCGAGGGCCCGAGCCGGGCGCAGCGCGACCTCGACAGCCTAAGGGCCATCCCCGCGCTCGTACGCGCAATCAACCGGCGTCGTCCGCGCGTGCTGTTCTCCGGTGGAAATCACACCCATTTCCACGCCGCTTTGGCTCTGCAGTTCGCCATGGACAGGGCGGCCCTTTGCTTCATCGGCCGCGCCAGCAACGCCGTAATCTCGGGAGAGGATGGTGGGTATTGGCATAAGCTGGTCGGCCCGTTCGAGCGCTTCCAATACGCCTCCATGAACCGCATCGCCGCCGTGTCGAACGAGCTGGAAAACGCGATCGTCGATCGTCTCGAAATCGATGGCGACCGCGTCACCACCATCCCCAACGGAGTCGACCTCGCCGGGATCGCCACGGCCGCGCGGGAGCCGGTCTCCCATCATTTCTTCGCCGAAGGCGAGCCGCCCGTCATCCTCGGCATCGGCCGCATCTCTCGCCAGAAGAATTTCAAGGGGCTGATCCGCGCCTTCGCCATCCTGCGGGCGACGACGCCCGCACGGCTGCTGATCCTCGGCCCTGGAACCGGCAGGCGGGTGCAGCGGCTGCGAGCGCTGGCGGCACGATTGGGGATAGGCCCCGATGTTGATTTCCCGGGCTTCGTGCCAAACCCTCCCGCCTGGCTGGCGCGCGCCTCCCAGTTCGTGCTCAGCTCGCGCTGGGAAGGGGCGAGCAACGTGCTGCTGGAGGCGCTCGCCTGTGGCTGCCCGGTCGTCGCGACGCGCGCGCCCACCGGCGTCGCCGAAGTGCTGCTGAACGGCCGGGTCGGTCCGCTCGTACCGGTCGGCGACGATGACGCTCTGGCTCAAGCGATGCTGGCGCGCCTGGCGCAGCCCCGCGCGATCGAGACGCTGAGGGCGCGCGCGGCCGATTACGATCTCGCGCGCATGCTGGCCGCCTATGTCGACCTTCTAAAGCGCGCGCGCCGGTAAGGTTTTTTCCAAGCGCCCCCGTCTCTCGATTGTTTGTAAGCGAGAATGGCGCGTGGCGGCAGAAGCTGGATCGAAGCGGCACCGCGGCCCGGAGCGGGATCTGCATCGACAACGGCGGCGGCGACCCAGCGGCGGCTGGACCGCCATTCTGCTCGCCGGCCAGCGGCCGGGCGGTGATCCTCTCGCTTTGCATTTCGGGCTGGCCAGCAAGGCGCTGATCCCGGTGGCCGGCATGAGCATGCTCCGGCGCGTGGTGAACACATTGCTGGACACGCCGGAGATCGGCCGCGTCGTCATCCTCGCCCAGGATCCCGATGCTTTGCTGGTCGATGACGCAGCGCCGCTCCGGGCCTATCCCCGCGTCATCCTCGCGCGCAGCGGGCCGGGGATTGCAACGAGCATCGCCAACGTCGCCGGCTCGCACCACGCGCCATGGCCGGTGCTGGTTACCACCGCCGATCATGTCTTGCTGACCACGGCAATGGTCTCCGAATTTCTCGCCGGCACGGCAGATTGCGATGTCGCGGTGGGCTTCGGCGAGCGCCGGATCGTCGAGCAGCGCTATCCCGACACCCGGCGCACCTGGCTCCACTTCTCCGACGGCCAATTCTCAGGAGCCAATCTGTTCGCGCTACGCAATGCCAAGGTCGGCGCCGCGCTCGCCTTGTGGGCCGGTATCGAGCAACACCGCAAGAAAGGGTGGAAGCTGATCGGGCGCTTCGGGCCCATATTGCTGCTGCGCGCGCTGACCCGCTCGATCGGGCTCAAAGCAGGATTGCGCCGCGCCGGCGAGCGGCTGGGCATTGCCGCACGCGCGGTGGTCCTGTCCGCGCCCGAAGCCGCGATCGACGTCGACAAGCTGGACGATCTGGCACTGGCCGAGGCGATCCTGTCGGACGCCGATGCCGGCGCGAACGCCTATCGTCGTTCGATCCCCGAATTGCCGTCGCGCCTGGCCTCCTGATCATGACCCGGCCGATGGCCATCTACGACCTGGATCGGACGGTGACGGTCCGACCGACCTATACGCCTTTCCTGCTCGGTACGACCTGGCGGCTCGCTCCGCTCAGGCTGCTGCTGACGCCGCTGCTGGGGATGCTGTGGATCGGCTACAAGCTCAAATTCTACACGCGCGACCGGCTGAAGAGCTTGATGTGGGGGCTGATGCTCGGTCTGGCCGAGCCCGCCGCACTGGAGGAAGCGGTGGCGGCCTTCGCGCGGCGGACGCTCGAATGCAATATCCGTCCCGGCGCGCGGACGCAGATCGCACACGATCGTGATGAAGGTGCGCTGCTGGTCCTCGCCACCGCTGCGCATGAGCTTTATGCGGCGCCCATCGCGCAAGGGCTCGGCTTCGACGCCGTCGTGGCGACGCGGATCCTGCCACGCGAGGACGGCCGGATCGGCCCGGATCTCGACGGTGGCAATGTCTACGGGCAAAGCAAGCTCGCCGCCCTGATGCGCTTCCGGGAGGGCGACGCCGCCGGAGACGCGGGCGCGCCGACGGCCTTTTACTCCGACAGCTCCTCCGACCTGCCGGTGTTCGACTGGGTCGATCGTGCGGTCGCAGTGAACCCGTCGCGACGCTTGGCCCGGATCGCGGTCGGCCGCGGCTGGCCTGTCGTGGATTGGGGACGGCCCTAAGGCATCGCCACGCCGCGCACCGGAAGCGCCTGCGTTGCGCCACGCCGGTGAACCATCCTCTTCCGCCACCGGAGCTCCGATAAGCGATTTGTCCGCGTTGCCCCTGCCCGGGGGCGATGATAGGCACGGCGTCCGCGGCAGGCGCGGCGCGACAAGGGCAGAAGTGATCGTTCGAAACCCGCAAATGGCGACTGGTGGGCTGAAAGCGGCTTTCCTGGACAACCGGCCCGCTTTGTTCCGCTATCTCGGCGCGCGCAAGGTGCCCGCGGACGAAGCCGAGGACATATTGCAAGATCTCTTCGTGAAGTTGGAAGGCCTCAGGCCCGGCCCGATCGCCGAGCCGCGCGCCTACCTGTACCGGATGGCGGAGAATCTCCTCCAGGACCGGCGCCGCAGCGCCGGCTGGCGCAGCAGCCGTGAGCAGGCCTGGGTGGCCGCCCAGGGGGGCGCGACGCGCGACGCCGACACCCAGCCATCGGCGGAACGAACGCTGATCGCGCGCGAACAGCTCAGCCTGGTTTCCGAGGCGCTGGCGGGGCTGCCGGATCGCACCCTGCAGATCTTCCGCCGCTACCGGCTGGACGGCATCCGCCAGCGCGACATCGCGACCGAACTGGGGATCAGCGTCAGCTCGGTCGAGAAGCACCTGCGTTCCGCCTATCAGGTCGTCGTCGACGCCCAGGCCAGCCTTGATGCGGAAATTTCGCCTCGACTGCGTCCAAGGGACGGAGAGACATGACGCAACGAACGCCGCAGGAGATCAGGAATGAGGCGATCGCCTGGCACATCCGCCTGCGCGACGGCGCGACGGCGGATTGGGATGCATTCGCACAATGGCTTGAGCGGCATCCAACCCATTCCGATGCGTTCGACATTGTCGCGGCGGCCGACACCGCGATCGTGCCCGAGGCCGTTCCGCTCCATGGGCAAGCGACCGCGCAGGGTGGCGATTGGGAGGCGTACCCCGCCGAGCGCCGGCGCACAGGTCTGCGCTGGGCCTCCAGTCTGGCAGCGGTCGCGGCCCTGGTCCTGCTTGGGCTGATTGCGATTCCCTGGCTGACGGCCCGGCCCGACCGCTACACGCTCGCGACCGCTGCGGGCCAGCGCCGCGCGGTCGACATCGGCGACGGCAGCTCGGCGATGCTCAACGGCGGCACTCGCCTCATCCTGGACCGCAACAACCCGCGCTTTGCCGAACTCGAGGTCGGCGAAGCCACCTTCACAATTCGCCACGATGCGCAGCAGCCGTTCACCATCATTCTCGGCGATCATCGTATTCAGGATGTCGGCACCCGCTTCAACCTGATCCACGATCCGGGCCGTTTCGAGGTCGCGGTGATCGAAGGCGCAATTCTCTACGAAGCGGCGGGGACGCGCATACCGCTCGCCGCCGGCCAGGCGCTCACGATCAGGAGCGGCGATCGACCGCTGCTGACCCGCGATGATCCGGCGCGCTTCGCGGGCTGGCAGACCGGCCGGCTCAGCTATCGCGCAGTCCCGCTCGATCACGTCGCCAGCGACCTCTCCCGCACGGTCGGTGCCGAGGTGCGAATCGATCCGGACATTCGCGCTTTGCCGTTCACCGGCTCGATCCGCATTGAAGCCGATCACGGCGTTACACTCACCAATTTCGCCGCCACGCTTGGCCTGCAGGCCCGGCGTGCCGGCACGGGCTGGCTGATCGAGCCGCATGTTCGCGCGCCTCGCTGAGTCGGCCGTCTATGTTTCGATCCTCTGCCTGGCGGCCACACCGGCCGCCGCGCAACAGGCGACGCCTTTCGACATCCCCGCCGGGCGACTCAGCGACGCGCTGATCCTGCTCAGTCGCCAGGGCGGCATCACCGTCGGCGCCAGCGACCCGGACCTGGACACGACCCGGTCGCGCCGGGTGCATGGGCGCATGCCGCTGCGTGAGGCGCTTCGCCGGCTGCTCTCCGGCACCGGCTATGATTATGCTTTCGTCGGCCCGCGCACGGTTCGTATCACCCGCGCCGTGCCGGCGCGTCCGGCGCCTCCCCCGCGACTCCGGCCGGCGCAGCCCGCCCTGCCGGAACAACCGCAGCCCGAAATCATCGTGACCGCCAGCAAGCAGGGCGTCGCGCTCGACCGGTTCGGCGGCACGATCCATGTGATCGACCTTTCCGCGGAACAGGTGGGGCGCTTCGGCGCGCGCGGCAGCGAGGCGGTGCTTGATCGACTGCCGATGCTGGCCTCGACGAGCCTCGGGCCGGGCCGCAACAAGATCTATATTCGGGGCATCGCCGATTCGAGCTTCAACGGCCCGAGCCAGTCGATCGTCGGTCAGACGCTCGGGGACGTCCGTCTCACCTTCAACGCGCCCGATCCGGACCTTCAGCTCTACGACATGGAGCAGGTGGAGCTGCTCGAAGGGCCGCAAGGTACGCTCTACGGCACGGGTGCGCTGGGCGGAATCCTGCGTCTCGTTCCCAATCCGCCGGATCTTATGGATGCAAGCGCGTCTTTGTCGGCTGGTCTGCTCGCCACGCGTCACGGCGATCCAGGCGGTGATCTGTCCGGCATGGCGAACCTGCCCATTGTTCCCGGTCGCCTGACAATCCGCGGCGTTGCTTATGGCTCGATCGACGGCGGTTATATCGACGATGCCGGCCGGGGCCTTCGCGACGTCAATCGGATAAAAACCTATGGCGGCCGTGCCGTCCTGCTCCTGGACGCCGGGGACGGTTGGCGCTTCGAGCTGGGCGGCGTCGCCCAATATATCGCCGGGCGCGACGGCCAATATGCGATGCGCGGTCTTCCTCCGCTGACCCGCAACACCAGCCTCGCCCAGCCCTTCGACAACGACTATCAGCTCGGGCAATTCACGTTGCGCAAGCGCTGGTCGGGCGTCGAGCTCGTCTCCGCCACCGGCGTGGTGCGCCACGCACTGGAAACCCGTTTCGACGCCACTGGCTTTGAGGGCACGGCCGGCCCGCAGCTCTACACCGAGGATGTCGACATCACTCTGCTGTCCAACGAGACGCGCGTGTCGCAGCCCAATGCGCAAGGCGAGGGCTGGGTGATCGGCTGGAGTTTGATCCAAGACATCAGCCGCATTCGCCGCCGGCTCGGCCCACCCGGCGCGACGCTGCCCATCGCCGGTGTGCGCAACGAGGTCACCGAGGCGGCCCTGTTCGGCCAGTATAGCCTCGGCTTCACCGACCGGCTGGTCGGGACGCTTGGCGGCCGGCTAACCTATTCGCGCTCGATCGGCCTTCCACTCAACACGCCGGACGGCAGCGAGGAGCCCAGCCGGAGCGATATCCGCCTCTCGCCCACGGCGGCCATCACCTGGCGGCCAGGCGGCGGCGTGCTTCTCTACGGGCGCTTCCAGCAGGGCTTCCGCGCCGGCGGCCTTGCTGTCTCTGCGTCCGGCGCCGCCACCTCGGTGCAGCGCTTCGAATCCGACAGCCTCACCTCCTATGAAGCGGGTCTGCGCATCGGCCAGCCCGGCCGCGATCGGTTCAGCCTCGATGCCGCTCTGTCTTATGCGCACTGGGCCGACATCCAAGCCGATCTGATTGACGCGCGCGGGCTTCCCTACACCACCAATCTCGGCGACGGGCGCATCCTCGGTTTCGAAGTCGAGGCGACCTGGCGAGCAACCGCGTCACTCAACCTCGACGTCTCAGCCTTCCTCAACAACAGCGCCTTGTCGTCGCCCGACCCCGCCTTCGCGGCGGCCGACGAGCGCGACCTTCCCAATATCGCCGGTGCGGGGGGGCGCGCGGCCGCCCATTTCGCCACCGCCCTATCGCCGGCGCTGACGCTCCAGCTGGACGCAGCGGCGCGCTATGTCGGCCGCTCCCGGTTGGGGATCGGTCCACCGGTGGACATCGGTCAGGGCGGCTTCGTCGACGGTCAACTCGGCGCGCGTCTCGATTTCGGCCGTTTCGGGCTTTCGCTCGATATCGACAATGTCACGGATACGCGCGGCAATCGCTTCTCGTTCGGCAACCCGTTCACAGTGGCCAACCGGATGCAGACCACACCGCTTCGTCCGCGGACACTCAGGCTGGGGATGGACATGGCCTTTTGAGCGGCCGGTGCGGCTTTCGGGTTGTCACCACGTCTCATTCAATGGTTGCGTCGGGAGGAAAGATGAGACCCGCAATAAAGGTGGCGCTGGTCGGGATCGGCAATTGCGCGAGCTCTCTCGTCCAGGGGCGCTATTTCTATGTCGGCGAGCGTCCGCCCGCAGGGCTGATCCACGACCGGATCGGCGGTTATGCGCTGTGCGATATAGAATTCGTTGCGGCGTTCGACACCGATGCCCGCAAGGTGGGTCTCGACCTCGCCGAGGCCGTTTTCGCCAAGCCCAATTGCACCGCCGTCTTCCAAGCGCAGATTCCACCGACCGGGGTCACCGTACGGATGGGCCGGGTGCTCGACGGCATGGCGGCCCATATGATGGGTCATGGCGAGCGCGGCTTCGTCCCCGCCGACGTCCCGGAGGCGAGCGCGGCGGAGATCGTCGCAGCGCTGAAGGAAGCGGGCGCCGAGATCCTGGTCAATTATCTCCCCGTCGGGTCGGAGGAAGCGACCCGCTTCTACATGGAGTGCGCGCTCAGCGCGGGCGTCGCCGTGGTCAATTGCATGCCGGTCTTCATTGCCAGCGACCCCGCATGGGAGAAGCGCTTTCGCGACAAGGGCATTCCGATAGTCGGCGACGACATCAAGGCGCAGTTGGGCGCGACCATCGTCCACCGCGTGCTCTCGAGCCTCTTTCGCGCGCGTGGCGTGCGGATGACGCGGACCTACCAGCTCAACACCGGCGGCAATACCGACTTCCTGAACATGCTCGATCGCGCCCGGCTCGCGTCCAAGAAGGAATCGAAGACAGAAGCGGTTCAATCCGCCCTGGTCGAACGGCTCGAGGCCGAGGACATCCATATCGGCCCCTCGGACTACATCCCATTCCTTGAAGACAACAAACTCTGCTTCCTGCGCGCCGAGGGCAATCTCTTCGGCGACGTGCCGATGAACCTGGAGCTGCGCCTGTCGGTCGAGGACAGCCCCAATTCGGCGGCGGTGGTGGCGGATGCGATCCGCTGCTGCAGGGTCGCGCTGGATCGCGGCTTCGGCGGTGTGCTGACCGGCCCATCGGCCTACTTCTGCAAGCATCCGCCAAAGCAGTTCAGCGAAGACGTCGCCGCCCGGCTTACCGAGGAGTTTATTGCAGGCGAGCCGATTCCGATTCGACGGCGGATCGGAGGATAAGAACGGAAACGCGTTTCGAAGGGCTCCCTCACCTCCAGCGAGCGCCGGAGGTTGGGCGAGGAAAGTCTTCGTGTGCCCACATCAGCCTCGGTAGCGGATCTCTGCGCCTCTGAGCTACGCAGGCACGACGGCCGCGCGGCCGAGAGGTCAGCCTGCCCACACACAGTCAGTCGCCAAAAAAAATCGGGCCCGCCGCCGGTCCGGCGACGAGCCCCAGTTGGGAGAGACTGTTTGTCGGGCCGAAGCCCAATCGCGCGGCCTGATTACGGATTAGATCCGCTCATCGCCGTCGAAACGTTGGTAAAGGTCGAATTAAGGCTGGTGCCGAGGCCTTGCATCGCAGCAATGGCGGCGACGGCGATCAAGGCGGCGATCAAGCCATATTCAATGGCGGTCGCGCCTTTCTTGTCCCACAGGAGATTTCTTGAAAACATTTCTTTCCGTCCTCTTTATTCACTTGAACCGAATTGGCGTGATCGGGAATTAGGTCCCAAAGGTTAACGGCAATACCCGGAATGCTTGCGGTTTTCCCGGTACGGCCGGGATGGCAGATCGCCCGGCGCGACGGCGAACGAACCAGGCACTTGACCGATTTTTCCAGCGATATATTTTAAGCCTGAAATATCGGGAGGCGAGGATGCGGATCGCGTGCCTCGGCGGCGGGCCCGCCGGGCTCTATTTCGCAATTTCGATGAAGCTGCGCGATGCCGCGCACGAGATCGACCTGTTCGAGCGCAACCGGCCCGACGACACGTTCGGCTGGGGCGTGGTGTTCTCCGACCAGACCGTCGACAATCTGCTCGCCAACGATGCCGTGTCGGGCGCGATCATCCGCGACGAATTCGCCCATTGGGACGATATCGAGGTCCATATCGGCGGCGAGACGATCCGCTCGTCGGGCCACGGCTTCATCGGCATCGGCCGCAAGCGGCTGCTCAACATCCTGCAGGAGCGGGCGGACGCGCTCGGCGTCAACCTCCATTTCGAGCATGAGGCGAGCGCCGATCTCGCCGACTGGGCCGGTTACGACCTGGTGATCGCCGCCGACGGCGCCAACAGCCGGATCCGCACCGCCTACGAGCCGCATTTCGGGGTCGATATCCAGGCGCGGAAGAACAAATTCTTCTGGTTCGGCACCGAAAAGGCGTTCGAGGCCTTCACCTTCGCCTTCGAGCAGACCGAGGCCGGCTGGATCTGGGCCCACGCTTACCGTTTCGACGACACGCTTTCGACGTTCATCGTCGAAATGGACCCGGAGACCTGGACCGGGCTCGGGCTCGACCGGATGGATCAGCCCGAAGCGATCGCGCTCTGCGAGCGGTTCTTCGCCAAATATCTGGACGGCCACCGGCTGATGTCCAACGCCCTGCATCTGCCGGGACCGCAGGCGTGGCTCAATTTCCGCCGCATCGTCTGCGACCGCTGGGCGCACGACAAGCTGATCCTGCTCGGCGACGCCGCCCACACCGCGCATTTCTCGATCGGATCGGGCACCAAGCTCGCGCTCGAAGACGCGATCAAGCTCGCCGAGGTGCTCAACCGTCCCGGCCTCGGCCGCGACGCGGCGCTCGCCGAATATCAGGCGGAGCGCAACCTCGAGGTGCTCAAGCTGCAGAACAGCGCGCGCAACTCGACGGAATGGTTCGAGACGCTCGACCGCTATCTCCATTTCGAGCCGATCCAGTTCGCTTATTCGCTGCTCACCCGCTCGCAGCGGGTCAGCCACGAAAATCTCCGGCTGCGCGACCGGGCCTGGCTCGAAGGCGTCGAGCGCTGGTTCCAGTCGAAGGCGCAGGGGCGGCCGGTCAACGAGCCGGCGCCGCCGATGTTCGCGCCGTTCCGGCTGCGCGGCATGGCGATCGTCAACCGCGTCGTGGTCTCGCCGATGGCGATGTATTCGGCGGTCGACGGCCTGCCGAACGATTTTCATCTCGTCCATTATGGCGCGCGGGCCCAGGGCGGCGCCGGCCTGCTCTACACCGAGATGACCTGCGTCGCGCCCGAAGCGCGGATCACGCCGGGCTGCGCCGGTCTGTACGCGCCCGAGCACCGGGCGGCATGGCAGCGGATCGTCGACTTCGTTCACGCCAACAGCGCGGCGCGATTCTGCCTTCAGCTCGGCCATAGCGGACCCAAGGGCTCCACCCGGGTCGGCTGGGAGGGCTATGACGTGCCGCTCGAAGAGGGCAATTGGCCGGTGATCGCCGCCTCGGACGTGCCCTGGAGCCCCGACAACCAGATTCCGCGGCCGATGGACCGCGCCGACATGGACCGGGTGATCGGCCAGTTCGTCGCCGCGGTCCGGATGGCGCTCGCCGCCGGTTTCGACATGGTCGAGCTCCACGCCGCGCACGGCTATCTGCTGTCGAGCTTCATCACCCCGCTGACCAACAAGCGGACCGACGACTATGGCGGCAGCCTCGCCAACCGGCTGCGCTTTCCGCTCGAAGTCTTCCGGGCGATGCGCGCGGCCTGGCCCGCGGACCGGCCGATGTCGGTCCGGATCTCGGCCAATGACTGGATGGGCGATCTCGGAATCACCCCCGACGAGGCGGTCGAGATCGGCCGCGCCTTCGCCGAGGCCGGCGCCGACCTGATCGACGTCTCGGCCGGCCAGACCTGGGCCGATTGCCAGCCGATCTATGGCCGGATGTTCCAGACCCCGTTCGCCGACCAGATCCGCAACGAGGGCCGGCTGACGACGATGGCGGTCGGCAACATCTATGAGAGCGATCATGCCAATTCGATCCTCGCCGCCGGCCGCGCCGATTTGGTCGCGCTCGCCCGGCCGCATCTGATCGATCCGATGTGGACGCTGCGCGCCGCCGCCGGCCAGGATTATCGCCGGGTCCACGTCCCGCCGCCTTATCTTGGCGGCATGAGCCAGCTCGCGCGCAACCTGGCGCGCGAAGCGGAGCTCAAGGCATGAGGCTCCACGGTCAGCATGCGTTGATCACCGGCGGCGGCACCGGGATCGGCGCCGCGATCGCGCGGACGCTCGGCGCCGAGGGCGCGGCGCTGACCCTGGTCGGGCGACGGCGCGAGAGGCTCGAAGCCGCGGCCGGTCCGCTCGACGCCTTTGCCGCGCCCGCCGACGTCACCGACGCGGCGCAGGTCGCGTCCTGCTTCGCAGCCGCCCGCGCGGCGCAGGGGCCGGTCACGATCCTGATCAACAATGCCGGCGGTGCGGACAGCGCGCCCTTCGCCAAGACGACCGCCGACATCTGGCGCCGCACCATGGCGGTCAATCTCGATGCCCTGCTCCATTGCTGCCAGGCGGCCCTGCCCGATCTGCTCGCCGCCGAGCATGGCCGGATCGTCACAATCGCCTCGACCGCCGGGCTCAAGGGCTATGGCTATAGCGCGCCTTATTGCGCGGCGAAGCATGGCGCGGTCGGGCTGACCCGCGCGCTCGCCGCCGAATTTGCCGGCACCGCCCTGACCGTCAACGCGGTCTGCCCCGGCTTCACCGACACCGAACTGACTGCCGATGCGGTCGCGACGCTTCGCGAAAAGACCGGTCGCAGCGAGGAGGAGGCGCGCATGGACCTGGCCAGCTTCAACCCCCAGCGCCGATTGATCGCGCCCGAGGAGGTCGCGGCGGCGGTGCTCTGGCTCTGCCTGCCCGAAAGCCGGTCGATCACCGGCCAGGCGGTCGCGGTCGCCGGCGGAGAAGTGACATGAGGCAATTGCTCCCGATCCGCGAGAAGCATGACGGCGCGCTCGGCGACCGCTCGAGCGTCCGGGTCTGGCTGCGCCTGCTCTCCTGCACGATGGCGATCGAGAAGGAGGTGCAGCGCCGCTTCCTCGAACGCGGCATGACCCTGCCCCGGTTCGACGTGCTCGCGGCGATCGATCGCCACCCCGACGGGCTGACGATGGGCACCTTGTCGAAATCGCTGCTGGTCTCGAACGGCAATGTCACCCACCTCGTCAAGAAGCTGGCCGAGGACGGGCTGATCGCGATCGAGCACCCGCCGCACGATCGCCGTGCCTCGATCGTCAGGATGACCGACAAGGGCAGCGACCAGTTCGCCAAGCTGGCACGCGCGCATAACGACTGGATCGACGCCATGCTCAACGACCTCAATTTCACCCATCGCGAACGGCTGTACGTCGCGCTCGGCGTGCTCAAGATGTCGATCGCCAAGGCCTCGGCGCGGCGGCGGCCGCGATGACCCCCGAGAGCTTTGCGCCGGCTCATTTCGGCTGGGCTTTCGATCGCGGCGTCGCGACGGTGACGCTGAACCGGCCCGAGCGGAAGAATCCGCTCACCTTCGATTCCTATGCCGAGCTGCGCGATGCCTTCCGGGCCCTTGCTTATGCCAGGGACGTGAAGGTGGTCGTGATCACCGGCGCCGGCGGCAATTTCAGCTCGGGCGGCGACGTCCACGAGATCATCGGCCCGCTCACCGAAATGGAGATGCCGGGGCTGCTCGACTTCACCCGGATGACCGGCGACCTGGTCAAAGCGATGCGCGGCTGCCCGCAGCCGATCATCGCGGCGCTCGACGGCGTCTGCGCCGGCGCCGGCGCGATCCTCGCCATGGCGTCCGATCTGCGCATCGCCACCCCGGAAACCCGGACCGCCTTCCTCTTCACCCGGGTCGGGCTCGCCGGCTGCGACATGGGCGCCTGCGCGATCCTGCCGCGGCTGATCGGCCAGGGCCGCGCCTCCGAGCTCCTGTTCACCGGGCGGATGATGTCCGCCGACGAGGGCGAGCGCTGGGGCTTCCACAACCGCTTGGTGCCCGCCGACCGGCTGGCCGACGAGGTGCAGACGCTGGCGCGCAGCCTCGCCGACGGCCCGACCTTCGCCCATGGCGTCACCAAGACCCAGCTCAACAGCGAGTGGGCGGTCAGCCTCGAAACCGCGCTGGAAATGGAGGCGCAGGCGCAGGCGATCTGCATGGCGACCAACGACTTCCGCCGCGCCTTCGAGGCGTTCGCGGCGAAGCGCACGCCCGAGTTCAAGGGTGACTGATGGCCGATCGCAGCTTCCTCGACTGGCCGTTTTTCGACAAGTCCCACAGGGATTTGGCGGACAGTCTTGAGCATTGGTGCGAATCCGAGCTCGGCGCGGCGCATGGCGACGATGTCGACGCGGAATGCAGGGCGCTGGTGGCCAGGCTCGGCGCCGGCGGCTGGCTGCGTTTTTGCGTGCCGGCGGCTTATGGCGGCGTCCACGAAACGCTCGATGTCCGCGCGCTCGCGCTGATCCGCGAAACCCTCGCCCGTCATGACGGACTCGCCGATTTCGCCTTCGCCATGCAGGGCCTCGGTTCGGGCACGATCAGCCTGTTCGGCAGCGAAGCTCAGAAACGATCTTATCTTCCGGCGGTCGCGTCGGGCGCCAGGATCGCAGCGTTCGCGCTCACCGAGCCGGCCTCGGGATCGGACGTCGCCAATCTCGAGACCGTGGCGGCGGAGGCGGACGGCGGCTATCGGGTCGACGGCGCCAAGACCTATATCTCGAACGGCGGCATCGCCGATTTCTACGTCCTGTTCGCCCGGACCGGCGAGGCGCCGGGCGCCAAAGGCATCTCGGCCTTCATCGTCGATGCCGGGTGCGCGGGCCTCGACGACAGCGAGCGGATCCGGGTGATCGCGCCCCATCCGCTGGCGACCCTGAAATTCGACGCCATGCCCCTGCCCGCTTCGGCCCTGCTCGGCGCGCGCGGCCGCGGCTTCGCGCAGGCGATGGCGACCCTTGACGTGTTCCGCACCACCGTCGGCGCCGCCGCGCTCGGCTTCGCCCGGCGCGCGCTCGACGAGGCCACCGGCCGGGCGCTGGACCGCCGGCTCGGCGACGGCACGCTGGCCGACAATGCCATCGTCCAGTCGATGCTCGCCGAGATGGTGCTCGACGTCGACGCCGCCGCCCTGCTGGTCTACCGCGCCGCCTGGCTGCGCGACGTCAGCGGCCGGCGCAACAGCCGCGAGGCGGCGCTCGCCAAGCTCCACGCGACCGACCGGGCGCAGGCGGTGATCGACAAGGCGGTGCAGATTTTCGGCGGCCTCGGCGTCACCCAGGGGGTGCCGGTCGAGCGGCTCTATCGCGAGATCCGCGCGCTCCGGATCTACGAAGGGGCGTCCGAGGTCCAGAAAATCGTCATTGCCCGCGCCCATCTCGCCGAGGCGCGCGGATGAAGAGGCTGCTGCCGCCCGGCTGGCCGCGGCCCAAAGGCTATGCCAACGGCATTTCCGCTCGCGGACGCGTGATCGTCACCGCGGGCGTGGTCGGCTGGACCGCGCAGGAGGAATTCGAGGCCGGGGATCTGGCCGGGCAGTTCCGCCAGATCCTGATCAACACGCGCGCCATCCTCGCCGCGGACGATGCCGGCCCCGAGCATATCGTGCGGATGACCTGCTACGTCACCGACATCGCCGAATATCGCGCCAGCCTTAAGGCGATCGGCGACGCCTGGCGCATGCTGATCGGCAAGCACTATCCGGCGATGGCGGTGGTCGGCGTCGCCGCTCTCGTCGAGCCCGAAGCGAGGATCGAGATCGAAACGATCGCGATCGTCCCCGAATGATCGACGGCTTCATTCGCGACCGCCTGCCGCCGCCCGAACGCCAGCCCGAATTCCGCTTCGACCTGCCCGAGCTCCTTTATCCCGACCGGCTCAACGCCGCGGTCGAGCTGATCGACCGGCAGGATCCCGCGGCGCTCGCCCTGGTCAGCGAATCCGGCCGCTGGACCTATGGCGAGATGGCCGATCTCTCGGACCGCATCGCCCGCCTGCTGGTCGAACGCGAAGGCCTGGTGCCGGGCAACCGCGTCCTGTTGCGCGGGCCCAACAATGCGATGCTGTTCGCGTCCTGGCTCGGCGTGCTCAAGGCCGGCGGCGTCGCGGTGACGACGATGCCGATGCTGCGCCCCGGCGAGATCGCGACGATCCTCGAGCGCGCGCAGGTCAGCCACGCGATCGTCGACCAACGGTTTCGCGGCGATTTCGACGCCGGCGCGGCGCAGGCCGGGACGGTGCGCTCGGTGCTCGATTATGCGGACGGTTCGGGCTTTTCCGGGATCGAGACGGTGGCCCCGGGCTTCACCCCGGTCGGCACCCGTCGCGACGATGTCGCTTTGGTCGCCTTCACCTCGGGCACGACCGGCCGGCCCAAGGGCTGCGTCCAGTTCCACCGCGACATTCTCGCCCCGGCGGATGCCTTCGCCCGCCACATCCTCGCGCCGCGCCCCGGCGATCGCTGGGCCTGCTCGGCGCCGATCGCCTTCACCTTCGGCCTCGGCATGCTGCTGATCTTTCCCTGGCGCTTCGGCGGCACCGCGGTGACGATCGAGACGCCCGGGCCCAAGGCGCTGCTCGACGCCGTCGCCAGGCACAAGGTGACGATGCTGGGCACCGCCCCCACTGCTTATAAGGCGATGATCCCGCTGCTGGCGGAGCACGACATCGCTTCGCTCCGCACCTGCGTCTCGGCGGGAGAGCATCTGCCGGCCGCGACCTGGCGGGCCTGGCGCGAAGCGACCGGCCTGTCGCTCATCGACGGCATCGGCGCGACCGAGATGATGCATATCTTCATCTCGGCGGCCGGCGACGACATCCGCCCAGGCGCGACCGGCAAGGCCGTGCCCGGCTATGTCGCCGCCGTGCTCGACGCGGAGGACCGGCCGATGGCCTCGGGCGAGGGGCGGCTGGCGGTCAAGGGCCCGACGGGCTGCCGCTATTTCGATGACGAACGGCAGGCCGATTATGTGGTCGATGGCTGGAACGTCACCGGCGACACCTATCGCAAGGATGAGGACGGCTATTTCTGGTATGTCGCCCGCTCCGACGACATGATCGTCTCTTCGGGCTACAATATCGCCGCACCCGAGGTCGAGGAGGCGCTCTACGCCCATCCAGCCGTCCAGGAATGCGCCGTGATCGGAGTCGCCTGCGCCGAGCGCGGGCAGAAGGTGAAGGCGTTCGTCGTGCTCGTTCCGGGCTACACGGCCGACGCGTCCACGATCGCCCTGCTCCAGGACCATGTGAAGGCGGCGGTCGCCCCCTATAAATATCCGCGCGAGATCGCGTTCGTCGACGCCTTGCCCAAGACCGTCACCGGCAAGCTCCAGCGCTTCGCGCTGCGCGAGGGGTGACGAGAGGGGAATTGGCTGTCGGGTTTGGCCCTCTCGTTCGTCTATGAGGGCGTGAGGAACGAAAGCCGAAGACACGAATGACCGCGCTCAGCGATATGTTGCGCAAGGCACGCACCGCCGTGCTGCGCCGCGGCGCGACCCACGACGAGGCCGACGATCTGGTCCAGGAGGCCTTTCTGCGGCTCCAAGGGTATGAGCGCGCCCATGCCGTGCACTCGAAGGAGGCGTTCCTCGTGACGGCCGCGGTCAATCTCACGATCGACAAGGCGCGCCGCGGCAAACGATCGCCATTCGATGCCTTGTCGCGCGACGTCGCGGCGATTCCCGCCAATGCCGCCGGTCCCGACGAAATCCTCTCAGCCCGTTCCAGCCTCCGCCGCCTGGAGGAGGGCATGGCCCGCCTGCCGGAACGGACCCGCCGCATCCTGCTCAGCCGACGGCTCGACGGGACCGGCTATCGCGAGATTGCCGATGCCGAGGGAATGTCGGTCTCGGCGGTCGAGAAACAGGTTGCCCGGGCCACTCTGGCCCTGATGAAATGGATGCACGAATGATGAGCGACCGGACCCGTTCGCCGGCGGAGATCGACGCCGAAGCCGCCGCCTGGCTGGCGCGGCTGCACGGACCGTATCGGAGCCGGGACACCGACGCCGCGCTCAAGGCATGGCTCAAGGCTGACGCCGCCCACGAGCAGGCGTTCGAGCGCGCCACCGAAATCTGGGACCTCATTCCCGGAGCCGACCTGCGCGAGGTCCCCGCCCCTGCGCCGCACTATCGCTCGCGCCGCGGCGTGCTGGCGATGGCGGCGGGCGGGCTCGCTTTGATCGCGATCGGCGGCGGCTATACCTTGCTCAGCCGGCCACCGGTGCACGAGACGCCGGTCGGCGGACAGCAGGTCGTGATGCTCGACGACGGCACGCGCGTCTCGCTCAACACCGACAGCCGGATCTCGATCCTCTATTCCGAGGCCGAACGGCGCGTCCGGCTCGACCGCGGCGAGGCGATGTTCGAGGTGATGCGCAATCGGGCACGCCCGTTCATCGTGATGGCCGGGGACGAACAGGTTCGCGCGCTCGGCACGACCTTCATCGTTCGGCACGACCGCGGCGGGCGGATGGCGGTGACGCTGATCGAAGGGCGGGTCGAAGTGTCCGGCCGGACGCGCGCCGGCCCGACGCGGATCGCCGTTCTCATCCCGGGCGAGCGGGTCACCGTCACGCCGAGCGCCGGCGCGGCGCTCGACCGGCCGTCGATCGAGGCGGTGAGCGCCTGGCGCCGCGGCGAGGTGGTGTTCGAGGACACCAGTCTGATCGAGGCGGCGGAGGAGCTGAACCGCTACAGCGGAGACCGGCTGGTGGTCGCCGATCCGTCGCTGGCGTCGCTTCGCATCTCCGGCGTCTTTTCCACCAACGATATCGGCGAGGCGGCCGAGGCGATCGCCGCGCTGCACCGGATCCGTGTCCGCCGGGACGGCGCCGATATTCGCCTAACCCGCGGCTGAAATTTCCTTCTCCGCAAGATGTCCGTTTTGTGACGTGCAATCGTCTGATCGGTTGAGGGGCCGCGACAACGCTGGCTCCCAAAGGGGGAAAAGACATGAGCCGATTCAACCGTCGATCACTGGCCGCCAGCGCGGCACTCGCCTGGGCGCTGGCCTCGGCGCCCGCCGCCTACGCGCAGGCAACCTACAGTTTCGACCTGCCGGCGCAGGAATTGGGGCGGTCGCTCCAAATGGTGGCGCGGCAGACGGGATCGAACATCGTGTTCGAACCCGCCGCGGTAAGCGGCCGGACGGCCCCGGCGCTGAGCGGCAGCTTTTCGGCGGAACAGGCGATCGAGCGGCTGCTGGCCGACTCCGGCCTCGCCGTCCGGCGGACCAGCGGCGGTTCGTGGGTGGTGGCCGCACCATCGGGGGAAGTCGAGGCCGGGAGCGCCGCGGCCGATAGCGGGAGCGCTGGCGACGAAGCGATCGTCGTGACCGGATCGCGGCTTGCCCAGCGAGGCGAGGGTCCGACACCGGTCACCGCGTTCAACGAGGACAGGATCGACCAGCTCGGCGCGACCAGCGTCGCGCAGGTGCTCGATTATCTGCCGCAGCAGACCTTCTCGTTCAGCGACAGCTTCAACTTTGCCGGGTCGCGATCGGTCCAGTTGCGCGGCCTCGGCCTCGGCACGACCCTGGTGCTGGTCAACGGCCGCCGCACCGTCACCGCTGCTGCGCAGAGCGCGCGGGGCTTTTTCGACGTCAACACCATTCCACTATCCGCGGTCGAAAGGATCGAAATACTCTCCAACTCCGCGTCGGCGATCTACGGCGCCGACGCGGTCGCCGGCGTGGTCAACATCATCCTGAAGGATGAGATAGAACGGCCGACATTCGATCTCTATTACGGCTTCACGCCGGAGGGCGGCAGCGACGAGTTCCGCGCCTCGACCACGCTCGGCGTCACGTCCGGACGCTTCCGCAGCGCGCTCACGCTCGATTATTTCAGACGGACACCGCTGTTCGGCGCCGAACGGGAGATCAGCGCCAGCCAGGATCTGCGGCGCTTCGGCGGGCCCGACGCGCGCACCCCCAATGCCAATCCCGGCAATGTCTCCTCGACCAGCGCGGCACCGCTGCCCGGACTGACTTCGACCTTCGCCGCCGTACCGCGCGGCAGCAGCGGGGTCGGCCTGACGCCGGCCTCCTTCCTCGCCACCCAGGGCACGCGCAATTTGGAGAGCACGTCGCGCTTCGGTTCGCTCGTGGGCGATGCCGAGCGGATGGCGGTGGTCGGGTCGGCCGAATTCGACCTGGCCGACTGGATCACCCTGTTCGGCGAGTTCATGTATACCGGCCGGCGCGATGTGCGAACCCTTTCGCCGCCCAGCCTGAACAATGTCCTCGTTCCGGCATCCAATCCGTTCAATCCGTTCGGCGTTCCGGTGCGCGTCAACTTCCTGCTGACGGGAATCGGCGTGCGCGAGGACATCTCGAACAGCGATTCAACCCGCATCGTCCTGGGCGGAAGGGGCGAAATCGGCAGCTGGAACTGGGAGCTGTCCGGGCTGCTGACCCAGGACAATGCGGACAATCGGTTGACCAACCAGACCGACGCGGCGCGGGTCGCCGCAGCGCTCGCTTCCACCAATCCCGCCACCGCGCTCAATCCTTTCCAGGACGGTCCCGGCGGCAGCCCTCAGGTGCTGCGCTCGATCCTGGCCGATATCATCGCCAGCCGGTTCGCGTCGTCGGCGAAGCAGTTGGCGGGCTTCGTCTCCGGGCCGCTATTCGAGCTGCCGGGCGGATCGGTGGAGCTGGTGGTCGGCGGCGAGGCGCGACGCGAGGACGTCAGATTCGATTCTCCTCCCGCGGTCCCCAATCTCACCGTGGACCGCACTGCGCTGGCCGCGTTCGGCGAGCTGCGCGTGCCGCTGATCGGGCGCGAAATGGATGTTCCGCTGGTCGATCGGCTGACGGTGACGGCCGCCGCGCGCTACGATGATTACAGCGACTTCGGCGGTACGTTCAATCCGCAGCTCGGTGTCGAGTGGAGCGTCACGCCTGGCCTGCTGTTGCGCGCCTCCTATGGTACCAGCTTCCGGCCACCCACCCTGTTCGAGCTCAATCAGCCCCGGGTGGTGCTTACCGGAGCGCAGACGGTGATCGATCCGCGGCGGAACAACGAAGTCTACGTCATCGACACTTTGATTCTGGGCGGAAATGCGGCGCTCGATCCGGAGGAGGCGAAGGCCTTTTCCGCCGGTTTCGTCGTCACACCCCGCTGGCTGAACGGGTTTCGCTTCTCGGTCGACTATTGGCGTATCGAGCAGGATCTCAGGGTCCAGCGTTTCGGTCCCACCGACGTGCTTGTCAACGAAAGCGTATTTCCGGAACGCGTAACGCGCGCGCCGCAGACTCCCCAGGATGTCGCCGCCGGAAGGCCGGGCCGCATCGTGTCTCTCGATGCGACCAACATCAATTTCGGCGGTGTGACGACCGACGGGTTCGACTTCGACGCGAGCTACCGGATCGAAACCGGAATCGGCACCTTTCAGCCCAGCCTCAGGGCGACCTATGTCGACAGCTTCCTCGAGGCGCGCCTGCCCAACCTGCCGGCGGTCGAACGCGCCGGCGTGGCGAATTTCAACGGATCGATCCCACGCTGGCGGGCAACGGGCAGCCTGGCCTGGAGCCGAAACGGCCTGCAGCTTTCCGCCACCGGACGCTATATCGGCAGCTATCGGGACGCGGACTTTTTCGGTGTGCAGACCGGCCGCCGGGTCGAATCGCGACTGATTGTCGATGCGCAGGTCGCCTACACGTTCGGCGAGGATGGCGCTGTCGGCCATGGCTTGCTGAACGGCCTGACGCTGCGCGCCGGCGCGATCAACCTGTTCGACCAGGAACCCGCCTTCGCGTCGCCAGCGGCCTTGTTCGGGACCGGATACGACCAGAGCCTGGCCGATGTCCGCCAGCGCTTTGTCTATTTCGCGCTGTCCAAGGCGTTCTGACGCCTCAGCCTCACAGGATTGCGAACATGCGGCTTCGCCCCCTTCATCGGCTTATCCTTGCCCTTGGCGCTGGCCTCACACCCCTTCTGGGCACTGCGCTTGCCTTGGCCCAACCTGGGGGCGAGGCTAGCGCAAGCCCGTCCGGGCCACGGCGCTTCACGGTGGCGGATTCGATCGAACTGTCGACCTTCCTCTATCCGACGCTGCAGTTCGGCGTGCACGCCTCCCATGTTCGTTTTTCGCCCGACGGTGCGCATTTCGCGGCGGTGACGATGCACGGCGACGTCGCCAGCGGCAATCGGGTGGCGACGTTGTGGGTCTTCGACAGCGCGGGGGTTCGCGCTTATCTGGCCGCGCCCGCATCGGCCGCGTTCGCCAATGCCAGGGTCGTGACGCGCTTTTCGGGCGCCTCCAATCGCGCGCCGATGAGCAACTGGCGCTGGAGCAGCGACTCGCGCGCTTTGCTGTTCCTCGGCGCGGACGATGACGGCATCGCCCGCCTCTATCGCGTGGATGTCGATGGCGGGACTGCCACGGCGCTGAGCGGACCGGATCGGGATGTGACCCAATATGACGAGCGGGACGGCACAATCGTCTATCTCGCGCACGCGCCGATCCGTCGCGGAGATCGCCACCAGACGAGCGGGCCGGCGCTGCCCGACGTCGTGATCGGGACCGGCGGGAGCATTCTGTCCCTGCTGTTTCCGAACGAGCCGGCGGTCGGCGAGACGCCGGGCGAGGACTTGTGGACCGTCAGGGACGGAAGGCCGGCAAGGGTGCCGCTCGCAGCCGGGATCCGCCTGAAGGAGTCGAAGCTCGCGCTTTCGCCGGACGGCCGCCAGGTCGTCGTGACGCCGTTCGTCCCGCGCATCCCGCAATCATGGGAACGCTACCGGCCGCTGAGCAACAGCAGGGCGCTGCGCTTCATTGCCGATACGCCCGAGACCGAAGGTTCGGCGAACCATTATCGGCCGCGCCAATATGTGCTGGTCGATCTTGCCAGCGGCGCGACGGACGTGCTGGTGGACGCGCCGGCGGAGTTTGGCATCATCTTTTCCTCGCTATCGCCGCAATGGAGCGGCGACGGCACGCGCGTCGCGCTGCCGGGCGCCTATCCCGCGCTCGCCGGCCAGCGCGCGAGTGCGGATCCGGTGCTGCCCTGCGCCATCCTGGTGGTGGAGACGCGCTCCAGGCGATCCTCCTGCGTGCAGAGCATGACGCCCGACGCGCCGGGCGTCGGCTATGGGGACCGGCGGCAGATGGTGACGATGAACTGGCGCAATGGCGACCGCGAGCTCGTCGCCCATTATGCCAGCCCCAATGCGCCCGACGACCGGATCACACGGGTGTTTACCCAGCGGCAGGGGCGTTGGAGGGCGGAAGAGTCAGCCGGCGCGGCAAGCGGGGACGAACTCGCTGTCCAGCTTCATCAGGATCTCGACGAACCCCCGATCCTGATGGCGCGGATCGGCAGCGGCCCTTCTCGGCCCCTGCTCGATCCCAACCCGCAGCTTGCGCAGATCGCGCGCGGCGCGGCGCGGCTCTATCGCTGGCGCGACGCGCAGGGGGACGAGTGGACCGGGGCTCTGGTCACGCCCCCCGATTTCTCGCCGAACCGGCGCTACCCGCTGGTGATCCAGACCCACAATCTCGACCGCGCGCAATTCCTGGTCGACGGCCCTTCGGCGACCGGCTTCGCCGCCCGCGCGCTGGCGGCGCGCGACATCGTCGTCCTCCAGGTCGACGAGATCAGAAGGGGCTCCGGGACCCCGGCGGAATCGGCCACCGGCGCCGGCGGCTATCGCGCCGCGATCGCCCAGCTCGCGCGCGAAGGCGTGATCGATCCCACTCGGGTCGGGATCATCGGCTGGAGCCATATGGGCCCCTATCTGCTGCGGGCGCTGATCGACGAGCCCAGCGCCTATGCCGCCGCGACGATGGCCGAATCCTCGTCCAACACCTACTACGAATATCTGATGAACATCGACTATCAGGGGACCCAGCGCGAGGAGATGTTCCGCGACCAGTTCGGCGCGCGGCCATTCGGCGACGGGCTGAGGACCTGGGTCGACAATTCGCCCGGCTTCCAGGCCGACCGCATCTGCACCCCGATCCTCTACCAGTGGAACAGCCCAATGGCGGCGGTCTATGGCTGGGGCGACTATGCCATCCTGCGCGCCCAGAACAAGCCGGTCGACCTGCTCTACATCCGCAACGGCGACCACGTCCTCGTGCAGCCCCGGCAACGGCTGGTCGAGCAGGGCATGAACGTCGACTGGTACGATTATTGGCTCAACGACCACAGGGACCCCGATCCGGCCAAGACGGAGCAGTACCGGCGCTGGGACGGCCTGCGCGCGCTTCGCCAATGTCCTGAACGATGAAGCGGCAGCGTCTTCAACCGCGGGCTGAATGTGCCGAAGCCGAGAACGTCCGGCACGACATCCCGTTGCTGCAAGCGCTTCGCGGTCCGACAATGCGCCGTCCTCAGGCAACGGCAGGCGTCTAATGGTCCCTCGGCTCCGACCGATTGTCCTTGTTCTGATCTGCTGCGCGGCTGGGGTCACGGCCGCGCATGCGAGCCGGCGCTACACCGTCGACGACATGCTGTCCGTCGAATCGATCGGCAAGGCGCGATTCGATCCCTCGGGGGAACGACTGATCTACGAGCGCTACGGCCCGTTCGACCGCCAGTCCGATTATGGACGCCAGTTCGTCATCGGAGAGCTGCGCTCGAAAATATATGGCGTCGACCTGACTCGCGCTGCGGCGCCTTCGCTTCTGTTCGCGCAGAATCCGGACGACGGCTACACCATCGGCAGTCTCTCCCCGGACGGCCGCGTCCTGCTGTTCGGTCGCGCGTCCGAAGATGGAGTGAGCGCCGGCGTCGTGCCGCTTGGGGGCGGCGAACCGGCCATGCTGCAATTCTCGCCGGCTTATGATGCAAGCCAGATTCCCTCCTGGGCTGGGCATCGCGTTGTCCTCGCCGCGCTGCGGCGGGGGGAGGTCGATTTCCCCGCCGCGATCGGACGCGAGCGGGTCGAAGCGCTCGTCGCGCTCTGGGCGCAGCGCAATCGTGGCGCGACGGTCACCGCCAGCCGCATCGGAAGCGGACGCTTTGCATCGCTTCCCCCGTCCGGCGCCGGCCTCGTACTGGCCGACGCCGACGATAACATCGTGCGGACCTTGGCGGAGGGACGGTTCTCGACTTGGCACGCTTCCGGCGATGGTTCGGCGCTGGCGGCGCTGCGGGAGCAGCGTCTGGCCATCGACCCGAGCGGGCGGATCGAGCATGGCGCCAATATGGGCGGGATAGAGCGGCGTCTGCTCGTCCTAAACCCGCATTTGGGAAGCGAGCAACAGCCGCGCGAGGCGTGCCCGGGTTGCGACGTTCTTGCTTCCTCGCTCAACTGGTCGGCGACTGCGCCCCTGCTGGCTTTCGTGGCGCGCGACGCGGGCGCCGAATGGGCGGATGCCCGCTACCGCATTTATGACCATCGCACGGGTGCAACCCGTGCCGTCGATCTCGGACAGCTCAGGCCACATCGCGGGCGCGCGGGCGTCGGCGTCCATATCAGCTCGGCCTGGCTCGGCGATCAGCTTGCCGTTTTCGGGGAACGCGCAGAGGCGGCGACGGCGGTGGGCGGCGAGGTGCGCGCCGACTGGTATTTGTTGACGGACGGCGAACCGTTGAACCTGACAGCGGGATTCACGGGCGAATCGCCCCAGCTTGCCGGAATCGGCCGCCGGAGCCTGGTCCTTCTCCATGGCGGGGAGGCATGGCGGGTCGACGCGTCCGGCAACCGTCACAACCTGACCGCCGACATCGCCGAACCGGTACGAGCGTGGCGGGAACCGGGTCTTCTCAGCTATCTTCCGGAGGAGAACCGCCAGCCGTCCGAGACCCTCGTTCTTCAGATCGATTCGGAATTGGCGAGCCGCCCTGACCGGCTGCTGTTCGTCGACGTGGAGACGGGCCGTATCGACACCGTCACGGCGCCGTCCGCGGAAAGCGAGTTCCTCGCCGCTTCGGCAACCGCGCGACGGGCCGCCCTGGTGGAACGAAGCGGAAATGTGACCACTTTGATGGTGATGGGCGCGGACGGGGCGCGGCGCGACCTGGCCCGGCTCAACGCGCATTTGCGCGGCGTCGTCGGCGGCACGCCGGTACGCATCGACCATAAGGGGCCCGGCGGCGACGATCGCATGTCCTGGCTGCTGCTGCCCCCCGATTATCGGCCGGGCCGCCCGGTCCCGACCGTCGTCAACGTCTATCTCGGGTCGGTCGGCCGCGACACCTGGACGCGGTGGCGGCTCGATCAGGTCCACGCCCTCAACGACCATATCCTCGCCGCGCAGGGCTATGCCGTACTCTATCCCAGCCTTCCCATTCCCTCGCAGCAGATTCCGCGCGATCCGCTGCAGAATCTTCCCGACGAGGTGTTCGCCGCGGTCGACGCGGCGATCGCCCGTGGCTATGTCGATCCGGACCGGATGGCGGTTCAGGGGCAGAGCTTCGGCGGCTACACCACCGGAGCGTTGATCGGGCTCACCCACCGTTTCCGGGCCGCGGTTGCCCAGGCCGGCCTCTACGATCTGCTCAGCGCTTACGGCCAGTTCGACATTCGCCGTCGGCTCGACATGGAGCGGACCGGCCTGGACCTGTTTCAGGCCACCTTGATGGAAACCGGCCAGGGCGGCATGGGGGCGCCGCCCTGGGACGATCCCGACCGCTACCTGCGCAACAGCCCAATCATGAATGTGGAGAATATCGACACGCCGATCATGCTTATGAGCGGCGACCTCGATTATGTGTCAACCACCCAGACCGAGGAATTCTTTACCGCGCTGACCCGGCTCAACAAGGATGCCGTCTTCGTGCGCTATTATGGGGAAGACCATGTCTACAATTCGCCGGCCAACATCCGCGACATGTGGCGGCGCATCTTGGAATGGTACGGCACGACGTTGGCGCCCCTTGGCAGGCGAACATCATCCAGATGAGACTCCGGCGGCCGCCGGATCTCAGTCGCCCATCGCCACGTATCCCGGCTCCGCGGCGACCCGGTCGAGCCACCGCCCGACATGCGGATAGTCCGCAAGGCGGAAGCCGCCGCCCTCGGCGACATGGGTATAGGCGTAGAGCGCGATGTCGGCGAGGGTGAGGCCGAGCCCGACCAGAAAGGCATGGTGGGCGAGATGCTCGTCGAGCAGGCCCAGCGCCGCCCCTCCCGCCGCGCGCTTGCCGGGAAGCTGGGCACGCTGGACCTCGTTCAGATGCTCCTCGCCGATCCAGCCGAACCAGAAGCGCAGCGTCGCGACATTGGGCTCGTGATTATATTGCTCCCAGAACAGCCAGCGCAGCATGTCGGCGCGGTCGAACCGGTCCTCGGGGATCAAGGCCGAACCGTCGGCGAGATAGCAGCAGGCGGCATTGCTCTCGGGGATGAAGCGCTCCCCAACCTGGAGCACGGGAATCCGGCCATTGGGATTGACGTGGGCGAGGAAATTCGCGGTGCGGGTTTCGCCCTGCATGATGTCATATTCGCGCCGCTCGAGCGGCAGGCCGAGCAGAGCCGCGGTCAGCCGGACCTTGTAGCAATTGCCCGACTGGGCATATTCGTGGAGGACCAGCTTCTCCATGTTCTTTCCCCTTCCCACGTACCCCTATCGTCATTCCCGCGAACGCGGGAATCCAGCTTCCTTATAGGCCGATCAGCAGCTCGTATCGGTCGAGCCAATCCGGGTTCTCGTTTTCGATCAGCTCGATCTTCCAGTCGCGCCGCCATTTCTTGATGGCTTTCTCGCGCGCAATTGCTTCCTCGATCGTCAGATAGTTCTCGGCGTGGACGAGGAGGTTGACGCCATATTTCGCCGCGAAGCCTGCGCCAATTCCCTTGTCGATGTTGCCAGGTGCGACGCGAGAGATCAGCGGTGACGCCGGTATAGATCGTTCCGCGATAGCGATTGGCGAGAAGGTAGAGCCAGCCGCCGCGCATCGGAAGTGAAGCTGGATCCCCGCGTGCGCGGGGATGACGGGATTGAAGGTCACGCCTTCACCGCCAGCACGATCTTGCCGACATGCTCGCCGGCTTCCATCCGGCGATGCGCTTCGGCGGCCTCGGCAAGCGGGAAGACGCGATCGATCACCGGCTTCAATTGGCCCTGCTCGACCAGCGGCCAGACGGTGCGGGCGATTTCGTCGGCGACCATCGACTTGAACGCGACCGGGCGCGGCCTCAGCGTCGAGCCGGTCAGGGTCAGGCGCCGCACCATGACCTTGGCGAGGTTGATCTCGGCGCTCGTGCCGCGCTGGACCGCGATCGAGACGTGGCGGCCCTCCTCGGCGAGGCAATCGAGGTTGCGCGGCAGATAGTCGCCCCCGACCATGTCGAGCACGACCGCGACGCCCGCGCCGTCGGTCAGTCGCTTTACCTCCTCGACGAAATCCCGGGTCCGGTAGTTGATCGCATGCGCCGCGCCTAGTGCCTCGGCGCGGCGGCATTTCTCGTCGCTGCCGCAGGTGACGAGAACCCGCAGCCCGAACGAAGTGCCGAGCGCGATCGCCATCGTGCCGATGCCGCTGGTGCCGCCATGGACCAATATGGTTTCGCCGTCGCGGGCATAAGCGCGCTCGAACAGGTTGCTCCAGACGGTGAACAGGGTCTCCGGCATCGCCGCCGCCTCGATCATCGACAGAGCGGCGGGAACCGGCAGGCACTGGCCGACCGGCGCCGCCGCATATTCGGCATAGCCGCCGCCGGCGATCAGCGCGCAGACCGGCTCGCCGAGCGCGACGTCGGCCACCCCCTCGCCCGCGGCGACGATCGTGCCCGCCACTTCCAGCCCCGGAATCGACGGCGCGCCGGGCGGCGGCGGATAGCCGCCGCGACGCTGGAGCAGGTCGGGCCGGTTGATCCCCGCCGCGGCGACTTCAATCAGCACCTCGCCCATGCCCGGTCGCGGCACCGGCCGGCGGACCAAAGTCAGCACCTCCGGGCCGCCGGGCCCGGCCGGATCGATCGCATTCATCTCTTCCGGCAGAGCGGACATGGTGGGTCCGATTCGTGATGGGAGTGCGTGGATTTATTGACTTGCGCGGCGTCCCGGTCAACGTTGCGGCCATGGACCTCGACGAGCTTTTTCCGAACAAGCCCGACGATCCGCTGACCTTGCTGTCCAGGCAGGATCTCGATCCGCTCTCGGTCGACGAGCTGCGCGCCCGGATCGAAGCCCTCGAAGCCGAGATCGCGCGGGTGACCGCCAAGCTCGAAAACGCGGTTAACTTCCGGGCAAGCGCGGATGAGCTATTCAAGAAGGGGTGAAGCGCCCTCACCCTCCCACCCGGGGGGGAGGGAAACTGGCCGAAGGCCGGGAGGGTGAGGGACCAACTGTTTCGGGTCCCCGCTTGATGATTGAGCGGGAAAGCCCGACATGAAAGAGGAGTGGCGCGCGAATGGATCGCGCGCCGACAGGAGTATCCAATGCCGTCTTTTGCCCGCGAACTCGAGCAGACGCTCCACAACGCCCTCGCCGAGGCGAGCGGCCGCAGGCACGAATATGCGACCCTCGAGCATTTGCTGCTCGCTTTGGTCGAGGACGTCCATGCCGGGCGGGTGATGGAAGCCTGTGGGGTCAATGTCGGTGAATTGCGCGACCAGGTCCGCCACTATCTCGACAATGAGCTCGAGGCGCTCAAGGTCGAGGGCGAGACCGACCCCTCCCCCACCAGCGGGTTCCAGCGCGTCGTCCAGCGCGCCATCCTCCACGTCCAGTCCTCGGGCCGCGACGAGGTTACCGGCGCCAATGTGCTCGTCGCCTTGTTCTCCGAGCGCGAGAGCTATGCCGTCTATTTCCTCCAGCAGCAGGACATGAGCCGGCTCGACGCCGTCACCTATATCAGCCACGGCGTCGGCAAGGGCGAGCCCGCCCCGGCCCCGACCGAGGCCAAGGGGGTCGAGGAAGCCAAGGAGGAGGGCAAGAAGAAGCCCGAATCCGCGCTCAAGCAGTTCACCGTCAACCTCAACGACAAGGCCAGGGACGGTCGGGTCGATCCGCTGATCGGCCGCGGCCCCGAGGTCGACCGCACCGTCCAGATCCTGTGCCGCCGCTCGAAGAACAATCCGCTCTATGTCGGCGATCCCGGCGTCGGCAAGACCGCGATCGCCGAGGGCCTCGCGCGCAAGATCGTCGAAGGCGACGTTCCCGACGTGCTCAAGCCCGCAGTGATCTATTCGCTCGACATGGGCGCCTTGCTCGCCGGCACCCGCTATCGCGGCGATTTCGAGGAACGGCTGAAAGCGGTCGTCTCCGAGCTCGAAAAGCTGCCGCACGCGATCCTGTTCATCGACGAGATCCACACCGTGATCGGTGCCGGTGCCACCTCGGGCGGCGCGATGGACGCCTCGAACCTGCTCAAGCCGGCGCTCTCCAACGGTGGCATCCGCTGCATCGGCTCGACGACCTACAAGGAGTTCCGCAACCATTTCGAGAAGGACCGGGCGCTGCTCCGGCGCTTCCAGAAGATCGACGTCAACGAGCCGACGCTCGAGGATACGATCAAGATCCTGACCGGCCTGCGCTCGGCGTTCGAGGAGCATCACGGGGTCAAATATACTCCCGATGCGATCAAGTCGGCGGTCGAGCTCAGCGCGCGCTACATCAGCGACCGCAAGCTTCCCGACAAGGCGATCGACGTGATCGACGAGGTCGGCGCGATGCAGATGCTGGTGCCGCCTTCGAAGCGCAAGAAGACGATCACGGTCAAGGAGATCGAGGCGGTGATCTCGACCATCGCCCGGATCCCGGCGAAGAGCGTCTCGAGCGACGACAAGAAGGCGCTCGAGCATCTCGACCGCGATTTGAAGCGCGTCGTCTTCGGCCAGGACCAGGCGATCGGCGCCTTGGCATCGGCGATCAAGCTGGCGCGCGCCGGGTTGCGCGACCCGGACAAGCCGATCGGCAATTATCTGTTCTCGGGCCCGACGGGTGTCGGCAAGACCGAGGTCGCGCGGCAGCTCGCCTCGATCATGGGCATTCCGCTGCAGCGCTTCGACATGTCCGAATATATGGAGCGGCACAGCGTCTCGCGGCTGATCGGGGCGCCGCCGGGCTATGTCGGCTACGACCAGGGCGGCCTCTTGACCGATGCCGTCGACCAGCATCCGCACAGCGTGCTGCTGCTGGACGAGATCGAGAAGGCGCATCCCGACCTGTTCAACATCCTGCTCCAGATCATGGACCATGGCGCGCTGACCGACCATCACGGCAAGACCGTCGATTTCAAGAACGTCATCCTGATCATGACCACCAATGCCGGCGCCTCCGACATGGCGAGCGAAGGCATCGGCTTCGGCAACATCTCGAAGGAGGATGCCAGCGAAGAGGCGGTGAAGCGGATGTTCAGCCCCGAATTCCGCAATCGGCTCGATGCGATCGTGCCGTTCGGCTATCTGCCGACCGAGGTCGTCGCCCGCGTCGTCGACAAGTTCATCCTCCAGCTCGAGCTCCAGCTCGCCGACCGCAACGTCCATATCGAGCTGGACGATGAGGCACGCGCCTGGCTCACCCAGCGTGGCTATGACAAGCTCTACGGCGCCCGGCCGATGGGCCGGCTGGTCCAGGAGAAGATCAAGCAGCCACTCGCCGAGGAACTATTGTTCGGCAAGCTGATCCATGGCGGCGAGGTCAAGGTCCGGATCAAGGACAACGCCCCATCCTTCGAGGTCATTTCCGCCCCGCCCAAGCCGTCGAAAAAGAAGAAGGCGCCGGGCAAGGCCAGGGAAGCGGACCAGTCCGAAAAGCAGGCCTGAGCTCTTCTCAATCGACGAAGCGCACGGCCAGCCGCGACGAACGACCAGGGTCCGGACCTAGTCGAGGCTGGCGGCCGCCCCGCCCGACCTGCTATCCCGCCGGCGGACCAGCGGGAGAGTCGCAATGGCCGGGAACCTCATTTTCTATACCAATCCGATGTCGCGCGGACGGATCATCCGCTGGATGCTCGAGGAAGTCGACGAACCCTATGAGACCGTCGTTCTCGATTACGGCACGACGATGAAGGGCTCCGACTATCTCGCGATCAATCCGATGGGCAAGGTCCCGGCGATCAGCCACGGCGATGCGGTCGTCACCGAAGCGGCGGCGATCTGTGCCTATCTCGCCGACGCCTTTCCCGAGAAAGGGCTGGCGCCGCCGCTCGGCGATCCGCGCCGCGCGCCCTATTTCCGCTGGCTGTTCTTCGCCTCGGGGCCGGTTGAAGCCGCGGTCACCAACAAGGCGCTCGAGGTCGAGGTCGCCAAAGATCGGAAGGCGTTCGTCGGCTATGGCAGCTTTGCCGAGACGATCGACAATCTCGAAAACGCGCTTCGGCCCGGCCCTTATGTTTGCGGCGACCAGTTCACCGCCGCCGACGTCTATGTCGGCGCCCAGATCGGCTGGGGAATGATGTTCGGGACGATCGAGAAACGACCGTCGTTCGAGGCCTATTTCGGCCGTCTGCAATCGCGCCCGGCGGCGATCCGCGCCAATCAGATCGACGACGCGCTGATGCCCAAGCCGGAGCCGCAGCCGGCATGAGCGAGGTCGAGCGCGCTGCGGTCGCGCTCTACGATCGCTTCACCCACGGGTCGATGGACCGCCGCCTGTTCATGGCCGAGCTCACCCGGCTCGCCGGCGGCGCCGGCGCGGCGGCGCTGCTGCTTTCGAACATTGCCTGCCACGCCGCCGAGCCGATCGTGCCGGCCGACGATGCACGGATTCGGACCCAGGAGCTCGAATGGGAGGTTGCATCCGGCCGCATCTACAAAGGCTATAACGCCGCCCCTGCGGGCACGGCGCAGGGTCTGCCGGTGGTGATCGTCGTTCACGAGAATCGCGGCCTCAACGACCATATCCGCGACGTCGCGCGGCGGCTCGCCGTGGCGGGCTATTCGGCGGTCGCTCCCGATTTCCTCAGTCTCGCGGGGGGCACGCCGGCTGACGAGGACCGAGCCCGCGCGATGATCGGCGCCCTCGACATGGCGCAGACCGTCGCCGACGGCGCGACCATGATCCGTTTCCTCGCCTCCACCGAGGCCGGATCGCGCAAAGTGGGCGTGGTCGGCTTCTGCTGGGGCGGCGGCATGGTCCATCGCCTGGCGATCGCGGCGGGTCCCGCGCTGTCGGCTGCGGTCTCTTTCTATGGCCCGGCCCCCGACCCGACGGAGGCGCCGCGGGTCGAGGTCCCCGAGCTGGTGCTGCTCGCCGGACGCGACCAGCGGGTCAACGCCACTGCCGGCCCCTGGGTGGCCGCCTTGCGCGCGGCGGGAAAGAGCGTGGAAACGGTCACCTATCCCGATGTCGACCATGCCTTCCACAACGACACGTCGGCGATGCGCTACAATCGGCAAGCGGCCGAGCAGGCCTGGGCGGCGACGCTGGCTTTCTTCCAGCGCCATCTGCGCTCCGCCACATGAAAAAAGGCCCGGCGTCGCCGCCGGGCCTTTGCAAGGATCGATTGTCCGTTCCCGCTCAGTCGCGGTTGCCCATGAAACGAAGCAGGAACAGGAACAGGTTGATGAAGTCGAGATAGAGCGTCAGCGCGCCCATGATCTTCGCCTTGCCGTGGAAATCGGTGCCGGCGACGGCGAAATACATGCTCTTGATCTTCTGGGTGTCGTAGGCCGTGAGGCCGGCGAAAATGAGCACGCCGATCGCGCTGATCGCGAGATCGAACATGCTGTTCTGCCAGAATATGTTGATCAGCATCGCTACGATCAGGCCGAACAGCCCCATGATCAGGAAGGTGCCCATCGCCGACAAATCGCGCTTGGTGGTATAGCCCCAGAGGCTGAGGCCGGCGAACGCGGCGGCGGTAGCGAAGAAGGTGGTGGCGATCGACCCCGCGGTATAGACGAGGAAGATCGTCGACAGCGACGCGCCGAGCAAGGCCGCATAGACCCAGAACATGATCTGCGCGGTGCTGGTCGAGATCCGATTGATGCCGAAGCTCAGCCACATCACGAGTCCGAGCGGGGCCAGCATCAGGATCCAGCCGAGCACCGAGGCGCCGCCGGTCGGGCTGATCAGCGACATCACCGCGCCGGTCTGCACCATCAGCAAGGCGGCGATGCCGGTCAGCAGCACCCCCGACGCCATGTAATTGTACACCGACAGCATGTGCGACCGCAGGCCGGCATCGAATGCGATGTCGGCGCGGCCGGCCGTCGCCGTACCCTGTGAACTCCCGCTGATCTGCGGATCAGGCCAATTGGCCATCTCAAAATCCTCCTCTTGCGGCAAACATTGCCGCGAGCGCCCAATATCGTGGGAATGGGCCCCGGATTCAAGCGAAACCGGATCGGCGGCGGGACGCTCGCGTCGGGTGATCGTTGCGCCGGCCTTTGCTATCAATGGCGGATGCATCGGCTGTTCGTCGCCATTCGCCCGCCCGACCGGATCCGCGATCTCCTGCTCGGCGCGATGGGCGGGATCAGCGACGCACGCTGGCAGACCGACGAACAGCTCCATCTGACCCTGCGCTTCATCGGCGAGGTCGACCGGCATATGGCGGTCGACGTGCATGCTGCATTGGGCGCGGTTCATCAGCCGCCTTTCGAGATCGCGGTCAACGGTCTCGGCACGTTCGACCGTCGCGGCCAGCCCGACACCGTCTGGGCCGGCATTGCCCCGCACGAGCCGATCAAGGCGCTGCACAACAAGATCGATCAGGCGATGACCCGGGTCGGCGTCGCGCCCGATCAGCGCGCTTTCCTGCCCCACATCACGCTGGCGCGCCTGAAACGCTGGTCGGGCCCGGTCCGCAACCTGCTCGAGCAATCGGGCGGCCTCACCAGCCCGCCGTTCGTCGTCGAGGCGTTCGCCCTGTTCGAAAGCAAGCTCACGCCTGAAGGCGCCGTCTATTCCCTGGTTGAGCGGTACCCGCTCGGATGACTCATCCGCCAAGCCGGATCAGCAGCCGATCGACCATCGCGGCATAGCCGTCGCCGAACAGCCGCAGGTGAACCAGCGCGGGGAAGAGCTGATAGACCGCGCGGCGCTCCTCCCATCCCGGCTCGAGCGGGCCATAAGCCTGCTCGAACTCCTCGGAAGGGGCGCCGAACAGGCTCAGCATCGCAAGGTCGACCTCGCCATGACCATGATAGCAGGCTGGATCGACCAAGGCGGCGAGCCGCCCGCCACGGACCAGGATGTTGCCGGTCCAGAGGTCGCCATGGAGCAGCGAAGGAGGTGGCGCGCCCGGAAGCAGGTCGCCGAGCCGCCCGATCAGGGCCTCGATCCGAGCGCGCCAGGGCCGGTCGAGCAAGCCCGCCGTCGCCGCCAGCCGCTGGTCGCCCCAGAAGCCGGGCCAGTCCGATCGCTCGCGATTGTCGAGCTGCACGGTGCCGAGCGCATAATCGGTCGGCCAACCATAAAGATCGGCGTGCCGCGCATGGAGCTGCGCGATCCGGCCGCCGATGTCGCTCCAGGCATTGGCGCTGAACACGCCGTCATTTTCGACATGTTCGAGCAGCAGCACGCCATCATGCTCGGCTTCGACCGCCGGCGCCGGCACCCCCACGGCCGCAAACGCGCGCAACATCGCCGCCTCGGTTCCGGCCGCCGGGCCACCCTTCGCAACCAGCGGCGGGCCGTCGGCGCGCGGCACCAGCAGCACCTCGGACAGATCGCCCCCGGCCAGTCGCTCGATCCGGTCTTCGGCGACGCCGCTCAGCGCCGACACCCTGCGGGCGAACGCCGTCACCGCACCGCAACGAGCTTGCGCGCCAGGCCCCTCGCCCCCGCCGCGACATCGTCCCAGGCGGTATCGAAGGCCGAATCGGCGCCATAATAGGGATCGGCCACCCCCTCGCCCTCTCGCCCCGGGACATGATCGAACAGCAGCGAGAGGGCGGCGCGCGTGCCGGGCGGCTGCATCCGGCGCAGGTCGGCGAGATTCTGGCGGTCGAGCGCGACGATATGATCGAAGCGGTCGAAATCGACGGCGCTGACCTGTCGCGCGCGCAGATCGCCGATATCGACGCCATTGCGCATCGCCACCGCCTGCGCGCGCCGGTCGGGCGCGTGGCCGACATGCCAGTCGCCGGTTCCGGCGGAATCGATCTCGACCGCGACGCCGAGCCGCGCCGCCTCGGCGCGCAACGCCGCCTCCGCCAGCGGCGAGCGGCAGATATTGCCGAGGCAGACGAACAGGACGGAGGCCGCCATTGCAGGATCCATTGCCAAAGCGCGCCGCTCTGCTAGCCAGAAGCGGACAGAAGCACAATCGAGGGGATCCATGGCTTCCGCCGCCGATCCGGCCGCGCCCGCCGCGGCCCCAAGAGCGCGCATCGGCGCTTATGCCTGGTACGCTTTGTTCGTCCTCGTCCTGGTCTACGTCGTCAACTTCATCGACCGGCAGATCCTCTCGATCCTGGTCGGCGATATCAAGCGCGATCTGAGCGTTTCCGATGCCCAGATCGGCTTTCTCTACGGCACCGCCTTTGCCGTCTTCTACGCCTTGTTCGGCATCCCGCTCGGAAGGCTGGCCGACAGCTGGTATCGCGGCCGGCTGATGGCGATCGGCCTCGCGCTCTGGTCGTCGATGACCGCCTTGTCGGGCTTCGCCAACAGCTTCGGGATGCTCGCCGCGGCGCGGATCGGCATCGGCATCGGTGAAGCAAGCGCCTCGCCGGCGGCCTATTCGATGATTTCGGACAATTTCCCCAGGGAACGCCGCGCCACCGCGCTGTCGATCTATTCGAGCGGCCTCTATATCGGCGGCGCGCTCAGCCTGCCGATCGGCGGCCTCGTCGTCAGCCGCTGGACCGCCGCCTGGCCGGATCCCGCCACCGCACCGCTCGGCCTCGCCGGCTGGCAGGCCGCCTTCCTCGCGGTAGGTGTGCCCGGGCTGCTGCTGGCTTTGTGGGTGCTGACCCTGCGCGAGCCGCTGCGTGGTGCTTCGGATGGCCTGCCGCAGCCGGTCGTCCGCCCCAACGCCTGGTCGGATTTCGGGCGCGAGCTGGTCGCGATCCTGCCGCCGCTGACGCTGTTCAACGTCGCCCGCATCCCTGGCGGGTTGCGCGTCAACCTGATCGTGCTCGGGATCGTCGTCGCTTCGAGCTATGGCCTCTATCGGCTGACCGGGGACGCCCCCCAATGGTCGGCCTACGGCCTGGGCGTCTACGCGATCTTTTCCTGGATCCAGTCGCTCCGGCAGCGCGACCCACCGGTTTATCGCCTGATCTGGGGCTCGCCGATCGTGGTGTTGCTCGCGATCGCCTTCGGCAGCGTCTCGTTCGTCACTTATGCGACCAGCTTCTGGATCCCCTTCTATGTCGAGCAGACCTTCTACGCTCCGGGCGAAGGCAGCCGCTTCGTCGTCGGCCTGACCGCCAAGGCCGAGGTGGGGCTGATCATCGGCTGGACCGCGGCTGTCGCTGCCGCCGTCGGCGTGATACTCGGCGGCTATCTGTCCGATCTCTGGCGCCAGCGCGATCCACGCGGCCGGATTTTCGTCAACATGCTCTCGGTGGCGCTGCCCATCCCCCTGGTCGCCTTCCTGCTGACGACCGACAGCCTTGCCGCCTTCTATGTCGTGAACCCGATCGCCCATATGTGCGCCTCGGCCTGGGTCGGCGCCGCGGTTGCCACGCTTCAGGATCTCGTCCTGCCGCGCATGCGCGCCACCGCCGGCGCCACCTACATTCTCGGCACGACGATGATCGGGCTTGCGCTTGGACCTTATTTTGCCGGCAAGATGTCGGTGCTGAGCGGCAGCCTCACCGTCGGCATTGCGGCGCTCTATCTGATGCCGCCCTTGACCCTGGTCGGGCTCTGGATCGGCGGCCGCCGGCTTGCGGAGCTCGAAGCCACCAAGGTCGAACGCGCCCGCGCCGCCGGCGAGGCGATCTGATCCACACCCTAGACCCCAAGCACCCCACAGGCGATCCGCGCGCCGCTATTGCCGCTCGGGTCGGTTCGATAATCGTCGGGATTGGCGTGGACCACGACCGCTGCGCCATCCGCATCCATCAGGACGTTGGTGCCGCGCCGGACCGAAGCGGCGGGGATGGTGAATTCGACGGTGCCATTGCCCTCGGCGTCGACCGTCAGATTGGGCAGGTCGCCAAGATGCGCGCCGAGCGGGTTCTCGCTGCCATGCTGACGACTGGTCGGGTTCCAGTGCGGACCGGCGGAGTCGAAAGCGGGGGGTTCGCAGCGACCGACCGCGTGGAGGTGCGCCGCATAGGTTCCCGGCGCCAGGCCGGTGGCGCGGACCTGGACCGCGATCCCGCCAAGCTCCCGGACGATCGAATAAGCGACAATTCGCCCATTGGCGTCGCGCAGCACCGCGGAAACCTCATTGGCGGGTGTGCGCGACGTCGCGCATCCGGCGAGCAGAGCTGCGGCCGCAAGTCCTAGGGCAATCATTGGCTTCATCACGCTCTCCTGGTTCTGCCGCCTTGCAACGAGCCCGACGCGGATCGGTTGCCTGTGGCCGTCTTTCTCCACCACCGCCCGCGCTTGGCCCCTAGCTTCGCGGCGCCTTGCCGACGCCGTGCCAGCTGAGCCCGGCCGCTTCGACCTCCTCGGGCGGATAGATGTTGCGCAGATCGACCAGCACCGGCGCCGCCATCGTCGCCGCCAGCCGCCTCAGATCGAGCGCGCGGAGCACGTCCCATTCGGTCACCAGCACCACCGCGTCGGCGCCCTCGGCGGCGGCATAGGGGCTGTCGCACAGGGCGACGTCGGGCATCAGCGGGCGCGCCTGCTCCATCCCCTCCGGATCGTAGCCGCGCACACGCACGCCGGCGTCCTGGAGCGTCTGGACGATGCTGATCGAGGGCGCGTCGCGCATATCATCGGTATTGGGTTTGAAGGTGAGGCCGAGCAAGGCGACGATCTTGCCGCGCGGATCGTCGCCGAGCGCGCGAATCACCTTGCGGCCCATCGCCCGCTTGCGCGCGTCGTTGACCTTGACCACCGCCTCGACGATCCGCAGCGGCGCCTGAACGTCCTCGGCGGTCTTCAGCAAAGCGAGCGTGTCCTTGGGGAAGCACGAGCCGCCATAGCCCGGCCCGGCATGGAGGAACTTGGCCCCGATTCGGCCATCGAGGCCGATGCCGCGCGCGACGTCCTGAACATCGCCGCCGACCGCCTCGCAAAGATCGGCGATCTCGTTGATGAAGGTGATCTTGGTGGCGAGGAAGGCATTGGCGGCATATTTGATCAGCTCCGCCGTCCGCCGCGTGGTGAACAGCAGCGGCGCCTTGTTGAGGTAGAGCGGCCGATAGACTTCGCGCATCACTTCCGCCGCATGCGGATCCTCGGCGCCGATCACGATCCGGTCGGGATGCTTGAAATCCTCGAGCGCGGCGCCCTCGCGCAGGAATTCGGGATTGGAGACGACCCAGGCCTGCGCATCGGGCGCAGCCTCGTGGATGATGCGCTCGACGTCGTCGCCGGTCCCGACCGGCACCGTCGATTTGGTCACGACCACCGTCGGACCAGTCAACGCCGCGGCAATCTCGCGCGCGGCGCTGTGGACATAAGTGAGGTCGGCATGGCCGTCGCCGCGCCGCGACGGAGTGCCGACAGCGATGAAGATCGCCTCCGCGCCGTCGACCGCTCCGGCAAGATCGGTAGTGAATTCGAGCCGCCCGCCGGCGGCGTTGCGCGCCACCAGCTGGTCGAGCCCCGGCTCGAAAATCGGCATCGCGCCGCTGATCAGCGCATCGATCTTGTCCGCGTCCTTGTCGACGCAGACGACATGATGGCCGAAGTCTGAGAAGCAGGCGCCGGAGACCAGCCCGACATAGCCGGTGCCGATGATCGCGATCCGCATTGGTTCTCCTCAAGGATGCTGGTCGCCGCGGCGTTACCAAAGCCGCACGCGGGCGAACAGGGTAATCCTCCCCGTTACGGGGAGGGCGACCGCGCGCGACCGCGCGTGGTGGAGGGGCGGCACCGGCGTCAGTCCAGCCCCTCCACCATGGGCCCCTTCCCCCGCTGGGGGAGGAATAAAAAAGGGAGCCGATCCCGAAGGACCGGCTCCCGATATTTCGGCATTCCCGTCGCCGAAGCGGCGGGTCGCCTTGTTAGAAGCCCGAACCCGGGCCGAACGTGATTTCCACGCGCCGGTTTTGCGGCTCGCGGACGCCATCGGCGGTTTCGACCAGAGGCCGCTCCTCGCCGAAGGCCTGGGTGGTCATCGCTGCATCCGGCACGCCGCGGCCTGCCAGATAGGTGCGCGTGTTGTTGGCACGACGCTGCGACAGATCCTGGTTGTAGTCGTTCGGACCCGACCGGTCGGCGTGACCCGCCAGGACGATCGAGGCCTGACCCTCTTGCGCATAGGCAGCCGCGGCATTGTCGAGAATCGCCGCCGCTTGCGGGGTGATCTCGTCGCGGTCCCAATCGAAGAAGATGATGAACGGCCCCGGAATGACCCGCGGCGGCGGAGGCGGCGGCGGAGGCGGTGGGGGCGGCGGAGGCGGTGGCGGGGGCGGCGGGGGCGGCGGAGGCGGCGCCCCGAAGTTGAAGGTGATGCCGCCGAGCAGGCTGTGCGACCGGAACCGCGATTCCCCCTCGGTCCCACGGAAATCGATCGTCCTCAGGCTATCGGCATTGAAGAAGCGATAGCGCAAGGTAACGTCGATATTGTCGGTGATCGCCTGGCGCACGCCGGCAAAGGCCTGCCATGCGAAGCGCGAATCCGAATCGTCGACGAACGGCGCAGCGGCCGCGAAGGCGCGGATATTGTTATAGTCGATCCGAGCGACACCGACGCCGCCGCCGATGAAGCCCTGGAGGCCGTCATCGTCGCCGAAATCGAGCATGGCGTTGACCATGAAGCTGAGCGCACTCGTGCTTCCGCCACCGGCTTCGCGAACACCCGGGGCGGCATTGCCCGGCAGGGTGATCGCGGAGTTGATGTCGTCGATCCGCGCGCGCTTGTAGGCGACCTCGGCCTCGATGCGGAACGCGCCGAGATCATAGCCGACGAAGAGAGCGCCGTCGTAGCCATATTCGTGGTTGAGCTCGAACTGCCCGCCGTTGTTTACCTCGGGAGCCAGGCCGGTATCGAAACCGATATCTTCGACGATCATGGCACCGAAATCGCCACCCACATACCAAGCGTTGTTTCGGGCAAACGCCGGAGTTGCGAGCATGGTGGACGACAGCGCCACAACAATGGCGAGCTTCCGCATAATCTTCCCCTTTCTTCTACGTCCCGATCGGGAACGACCGGAACTCCTTACGGTAAGCCGAGATTGCGTGCAAGCACGCTTAGCCCGGAATTCTGTTGCTGAATTGCCGCAGCGCACCGGAAGATGCACCGCGGGCAATCAGGCTGGCCCAGTAACGACGTCGGCCCGCTTAGGTTGCAGCGCAGCAAGCAAGTTTTTCGATCGGCGGCCAGCTGTGGCTTTTATGCCGCAATCGCCGGGGTCCGATCAAGCCCCGTCCGGCCCTCCAATACGCGCTGCCGCGCCCGACAAAAAGGCGCTTTCCTTTTGAGACGCCCTGCCGCAATCTCGGTTTCGTCAAGCAAATGGATGGATTGGAATTTCGCCATGATTTCATCTGTCTTTGCCATTGCCCTAGCCGCCGCGTCGATGCAGGCTTCCGATGCGACCCGCGCGTCGCGCGAGGCATTCACTGCCTGCCTTCGCACCTATGTGAGCACCAGCCTCGATGCGCGAATGGCGGTGGATGCGTTCAACGCCGCTTATCCGCAGCAATGCACCCAGCAGGAAGCCGCGTTCCGCGAGGCGATCCTGCGCCGCGAGAATGCCGCCCGGGCGACGCGCGCCTCGGCCGAGCAGACCGCGAATGACGAAATCCTCGATGCGCGGACCAACTTCAAGGACCGCTTCGAGATGTCCGCGGCGCCGCAATAAGCGGCGCCGCGCTCAAAACCTGTCGGAATCGGCCGCGACGGGCGATGCGCGCCCGCCGCGTGCGATTCAGAGATCCATCCCTGCGTCCAGCCGGCACGAAGCCGGCCGACGGCCCCACCTACGGATTCGAACCGCTCATGGCGGTGGAAACATTGGTGAAGGTGCTGTTGAGCGATGTGCCGACCCCCTGCATCGCAACGATCGCCGCGACCGCGATCAAGGCGGCGATCAACCCATATTCGATGGCCGTGGCGCCTCTCCGGTCGCGCACCAGCTGGAAAAACTTCGTCATGTCCATATCCTCCGCTCGCCGGGGGTCGTTGCCGCCCGCGCGAGAAAAGATGCGCCCGCGCCCTGAACGAATGGTTCGGAAATGTGATTAACGGCCGAAGCCCGCCGGCCGGTCCGCTCGGACTAGAGCATCGTGCGGAAAAGTGGGCACCGGTTTTCCGCAATAACGATCCGAAAACAAATACCTAGAGCGGAATGTGTGATTCTGAAATCGCACATTCCGCTCTAGCTTTGGTCCCCCTGCCCGCGCAGCGATCGCGTTTCCCAGATCGCGACCGTGAGCAGCAGCGCGGCGACCGCCAGGCCTATCGCGGTCGGCGTGAGCCAGCGCGACGCGGCCGCCAGCAGCGCGAGCACGCCGAGCCCGAAACTGTGCGACAGCGGCCACCAGCGCGCCCCGGTCGCCCGCTTGAACGCGGCATTGCCGGCGAGATAGAGCGCCGGTCCGCCGATCGCCGCCAGCCGGACATGAGGCTCCGCCTCGCCAAGCGGATGCGCCAGGCCCCATTCGACCGCCGCCGCCCAGATCACGATTCCGGCGACGATCGGCGCGTGCAGATAGGTGTAAGCGAACCGGCCGACCCGTCCAGGCTCGGCGCTCGCTTCGAACATATGGGTCGCCCGAACCGCGCCGATATTGAAATAGAGCCACCACATCGCGACGGTGCCGACGAGCGCGCCGACGAAGGCGGCCGCCGGTGCCGCATCCCATTCGAGTTCGGCAAAGGTCGCACCCATCACCAGGATCGATTCCCCCAAAGCGAGGATGATGAACAGACCGCAGCGCTCGGCGAGATGATGGGGGTCGATCGTCCAGTCGGCTGCGCACGAGTGGCCGAGCCCCGGCACCCAGAAATAGGAGACCGGCCCCGCCGAGTAGATCGCCAATGCAAGCGTCCAGAGCAGCAGCCGGTGCGGCCCGTCGGCAATCCCCCCGGCTATCCAGCAGGCCGCGGCCGCCGCCTGCCAGATCAGGATGCGCAGGAAGTTGAGATGATTGGCCGGGTCGTGTCGCTTGAGCGCGATGGCGGTGAACAGGCTGCGGCCGAGCTCCATCGCGACATAAGCGCAAGCGAAGGACAGCCCGCGCTCCGCAAAGGCTTCCGGGATCGACATCGAGACCAGCAGCCCGGCGGCCATCATCGCGAACAGCAGCAGCCGCACCCGGGTGCGGTGCGGGTCCAGCCAATTGGTCACCCAGGCGGTGTTGATCCATGCCCACCAGATTGCGGCGAACAGAATCAGGGTCTCGGCGGCGCCGAGCGCGGTCGGGTGCTCGATCAGGCGGTGCGAGAGCTGGGTGATGGCGAAGACGAAGACGAGATCGAAGAACAGTTCGACGAATTCGACCCGCGCCTCTTCGGCACCGCCCCGCGGCCGCATCAATCCGCGCCGGTCGGCCGCCGCCACGCGCTTTTCCTAAAGCAACTTCACCAGCGCGAAACCGCCGGCGAGCAGGATCAGGACGGTCCAGCCCACCAGGGTCAGACGGCGCTCGATGAAGGAATGCACGGCCACGCCATAACGTCTCAGCAGCCAGGCGATCAGGAAGAAACGTGCCCCGCGGGTGATGGCCGCGAGCAGCACGAACAGGAAAAAGTTATATTTGAAAAAGCCGCTCGCGATGGTGACGATCTTGAACGGGATCGGCGTCAGCCCCTTCACCAGGATGACGGCCATGCCCCATTTCGCGTACCAGCGCTCGGTCTCGGCGATCGCATCATGCGCGCCATAGAGGTTGATCAGCCACAACCCGACGCTGTCGTAAAGGAAATAGCCGATCCCATAGCCAAGCATTCCGCCCGCAACCGAGGCGATGGTGCAGATGGTCGCGATCCGATAGGCTTGGTCGCGCCGCGCCAGCATCATCGGCACCAGCATCACATCCGGCGGGATCGGAAACACGCTGCTCTCGGCGAAGGAGATCGCCGCCATCGACGGCACCGCGTGCCGATGGCGCGCCAGCCGAAGCGTCCAGTCGTAAAGCGCGCGAAACATGAGGAGCCCCGGCCGTGATCGGTCGGCGGGGCATAAAGACAAAGCGCGAAGGGCACTAGACCCCCCCCCCCCCGCGCCCCTTGCCTCTGGGGGTGGGGCGCGTTCCCTGCTAGATGATGGGCGCAATGACCGGCATTCTCGCCCTCGCCGCCGCGGCCTGGTTCGCCGGTGCCGCGCTCTATGTCAGCCTGGTCGAGCATCCGGCCCGACTCCAGCTCGAGGACGGCCCGCTGCTCACCCAATGGAAACCGTCTTATCATCGCGGCGCGATCATGCAGGCGTCGCTGGCGATCGTCGCCGGCCTGCTCGGCTTCGCTTTCTGGTGGCAGGGCGGCGGCATGCTCTGGCTTGTCGGCGCAGCGCTGATTCTCGCCAACTGGCCCTACACCCTGATCGCGATCATGCCGGTCAATCGCCGCCTCAAGGCCGCCGAGCCCGATTCCCCACCGCCCGAGACCCGCGCATTGATGCGGCGCTGGGGCACGCTCCATGCCGGCCGGTCCGCATTGGGGGCCGCTGCCATGCTCGCCTTTCTCGCCGCGATCTGCTGCGAGCGGTGAGCCCGGCCTAGAGCGCGCAGTTCGCGCGGCGGGAGAGGCGGACCGATCCGCAGGCTGTCGGCAACATGATCCCGCCGCGGATTGCCGGTATCGGGATGGACGAGGATGCTGAGCGCACCATGGTCGAGCATCAGCCATGGAACCAGACTTCCGAACAACCCGATGGGAAAGGCGATCTGGAACATCGCCTGCGGATGCGGCCCGACTTCGCGCTCGTGCCAGATACCGAGCCGGACCGCGAACCGTTCGGCCACGGCGGCGCGCAGGCGTCGCCCCGCCTCGGCCTGCGCGTCGCCGGCGAAATGGACATGGGCGAGGTAACTGGCAGTTTCGGCGATCCGGCGCGGCGCGGCCGCCATTTCAGGCGGCTTGCCGGAGGAATGCGATCTCGCGCTCGATCCACGGCGCGAAGCTCGGCCGGGCGAGGATCCGGTCGACGTAAGCGCCGAGCTTGGGATTGCACGCCGGATCGACCGCGACATTCAAATGCCGCAGATTGGCGAACGGGCTCGCCACCGCGAGGTCGGCCAGCGTCAGTCGGTCCTCGACCAGGAAGCCGCTCTCCGGAATCACCCTCTCCAGATAGTCGAACAGGGGCGGCAGATCCTCGCTCTCCGCCTTGGCCGCGATCTGCTCGTCGCCCTGCTGACCGAGCAGCCGCGCGACGATGCGGTTGAAGAACATCTTGCCGCCGCAAGGGGCCAGGATCGTGTCGGCATATTCCTCGAACCAGATCGTCCGTGCCCGCGCGCGCGGCTCGGTGGGGATCAAATTGGGCTCGGGCTTCATCGCCTCGAAATAGGCGACGATCGCGCTCGAATCGGAAATGCAGAAATCACTAGCCGCCCCGGTCCGCGATGCCGGGTCGCGGAACCCCGGCATCTTGCCGAACGGACTGGCCTCGAGAAATTCTGGGTCCCGGCTGCCCGGGACGGTCGGCTTCAGCTCGACCTCGAGTTCCTTCTCGGCGGCGAAGGCAAGCGCCTTGCGGACGAACGGCGACAAGGACGATCCATAGATGATCATGCGGACGACTCCCGAAAACTAGCGTTGCGCGAATAAGTGGGGACCGGTTATTCGCAAAAAGCAACGCGACAACAAAGAGTGATAGAGCAGCGAGCGATTCAGACCAATCGCTCGCTGCTCTAGGCCGGTCCCGCCGCGGCCCTGCGCCGCATCGGCTGCCATTTCATATAAGTGAGGGTTCGCCACAGCCACTCGACCGGGCCGAACCGAAACAGCTTGAGCCAGATCACGCTGAACACGAGCTGCGCCGCCCAGACTGCGAGCACGAGATAATAGAGCTCGTGCCGCTCGAGCTGGTTGTACCAGCCCAGGCCGATGAACAGGATGCCGCAAACCACCGAATGGGCGAGATAGTTGGTCACCGCCATCTGGCCGACCGCGGCGAAGGCGCGGCGCACGAACCCGAGCACGCCGGCGCGAACGAACAGCAGCAGCGCGCCGAGATGGCCGAGCGTCATCGCCAGGCGCCCGAGATCATAGCTGATGTTCGCCTGGGCGAACGAGATCGCGCTGAACTGATGATCGATGATCCACCGGGTCTCGACCGCGTTGACCGACAGGCCGACAGCATAGCCGAGGATCATCATCGACGGATAGATCCAGATCGGCCGCTCGAGCGTCAGCACCCCGAGGCGAAACAGCGCCATCCCGATCAGCATCATCCCGAAAATATCGAAGAAATAGCGATAGAGACCCCAGGTCTGCCAATAAGCGTTGATCTCGGCGACATGCTGGAACGCCCGGATATAGCCGTTGGTGTGGCCCTCGACCGCCTCGCGGATGCTGTCGGGGGTGGATTTGAACGCGGTGCGCGCGTCCTCCCAGGCCGAGATCGCCGCCTGCTGCTCCGCGGTCGGCGTCGCGCCGCCCTCGACCGCCGCCACGACATAGGCGTCGTGCTTGCGGATCATGTCGTAGGTCTCATAGCCGTTCCAGACCGCGCCGAGCAGCAGGGTGACGATGCCGATCGCAAGCAGCGGCCTGGGCGCCATCTTGCGGAACGGGAAGAGGAACAAAGCGGCGATGCCGTAAGCGTAGAGAATGTCGCCATGCCAGACGAAGACGAAGGCGTTGACGAAGCCGAACGCGACCAGCCAGAGGTTGCGCCGGGCATAGATGTCGGCGGCGTCGCTGCGCCCCGACGCTTCGAGCCGCGACGTCAGCAGGATCGTGCTTGCCCCGAACAGCATCGAGAATAGAGCGCGCTGGGTGCCTTCGAAGCCGATCTGGGTGATGATCCAGGCCCAGAGATTGGCGCCGGTCGCGCCACCGGCATTGACCGGGTTGGTGTAGGCGTCCGGCAGGCCGAAGGCGGTGATGTTCATCAGCAGGATGCCGCACAGAGCGACGCCGCGCACGAAATCGAGCGCCTCGATCCGCTGCGCGGCCGGGGCAGCGGGCGCCGAGCCCGGCAGCACCACCGTCCGCTCTTCGCCCGAGCCAGCGAAAGTCGCCATCGTCCCACCCCTGCCGATGCCCCGGGATCGGGAATGCCGACCCGGACCGGACGCGCCTGAAGCGGTCCCGCGCGTTGTCGCGTGAAACGCGGCCGGAGGCAAGCACAGGGCTTCGATGCGCAGGAAATGTTCCGCCGCCGGGCTTGGGAAGATCGGTACGGGCTTGCCATTTCGGAGCAAATGGCTAAAGAGAAAGAACCGTTGCGGTTAGAGATCACTGCCATGATCACCCATATTCGCGAAGTGCGCCGCGCCCGGAAAATGACGCTTCAGGATGTCGCCCTACGCTGCGATCCGCCGACCACGCCGCAGACGATCGGCCGGCTCGAGACCGGCAGCCGCACCGTCTCGGTCGCCTGGCTCAACCGGATCGCCGCGGCGCTCGGCGTCGAGGCGGGCGATCTCGTCAAGCTGCCCGACCGCGCCGAAATCCCGATCGCGGCGACGCTCGATCATGACGGCGCCCATGCACCACGCCGCGAGGGCGTCGTCGTCCCGCCGCAGCGCGCGCCGGGGCTGGTCGCGATCCTGGTCGGTTCGGGGGTCGGCGACTATCGCAGCGGCGACGAGATCTGGGCGAGCCGGCTCGAGCCCGACCAATATGGCGGCGCGCTCAACCGCGACCTGCTCGTGCCCCGCCCTGCCGGCCGCTTCCTGTTCGGCCGCTTGATCGGCCGCGAGGAGCCTGGCCCGGATCAGGCCGGCAAGCTTCACCTGCTGCCGCTCGGCGCCGGCGGACGCCAGATCGTGGTCGCCGACCCTGCCTGGGCCGCGGTCGCGGTGAAGCTGATCAGAAGCCTTTAGCGCGCGATGACGGCGAGGCTGAGCCACTGGTCGGTCAGGGCGGCGATCCGCGCGCGCGGCGTGGCCTGGCCGTAACCGTCGCGAAGGTCCTGCTGCATCATGTGGAGCTGGACCGAAACCTCTTCGAGCACCTTGATCTGGGCAGCGGCGTCGGGCTCGGCCTGCAACGCGTCGATCGCGCGCGTGACGATGCTGTGCGCGGCGCAGTTGGTGAGCCCGCCGTCGAGCACGCCGGTAACCAGCGCCGCATAGATCGTCGTCGGGTTCGGGCCGCGAAATTCTTCTGCAATCATCTTGATGGCTTCCGCCGTTGAGGACCGGCAAAGGTCTGGACGAAATTGGTTAAGACCAGCTTAGCCGTCCCCTCGCGGGCGATAGGCGGGCTTGCCGCGCCGATCCGGTGGTGGCAGGGGCGTCCGCCAGGGCGCTTAGCTCAGTTGGTAGAGCATCTCGTTTACACCGAGAGGGTCGGCGGTTCGAGCCCGTCAGCGCCCACCATCCTTCGCCGCTGCGCGGCTTCGGATGGCAAGCCATCCACATCGTACGGCGAAGGATGCCCTTCGAAGCCCGTAGGGCGAATTAGGGCCGTCAGTGGCCGAACGACTTGACGATCTCCTCGACCATCTTCTTGGCGTCGGCGAGCAGCATCATCGTGTTGTCGCGATAGAACAGCTCGTTGTCGACGCCGGCATAGCCGACGCCGCCCATCGAGCGCTTCACGAACAGCACCGTCTTGGCTTTCTCGACGTCGAGCACCGGCATGCCGTAGATCGGCGAGCTCTTGTCGGTCTTGGCCGCCGGATTGGTGACATCGTTGGCGCCGATCACGAAGGCGACGTCGGCGCGGGCGAATTCGGAATTGATGTCCTCGAGCTCGAACACGTCGTCATAGGGCACGCTGGCCTCGGCCAGCAGCACGTTCATATGACCCGGCATGCGGCCCGCGACCGGATGGATCGCGAATTTTACCGCGACGCCCTCCGCCTTGAGCAGGTCGGTCATCTCGCGCACCGCATGCTGCGCCTGGGCGACCGCCATGCCGTAGCCGGGCGCGATGATCACCAGCTCGGCCTGCTTCATCAGGAACGCCGCATCCTCGGCGCTGCCCCGCTTCCACGGCCGGTCGATCGCCGCGTCGCCGCCGGCGGCCGCCCCCTCGCCGCCGCCGAAACCGCCGGCGATGACCGAGATGAAGTTGCGGTTCATCGCCCGGCACATGATGTAGGACAGGATCGCGCCCGAGCTGCCGACCAGCGCGCCGGTGATGATCATCGCGCTGTTCTGCAGGGTGAAGCCCATCGCCGCCGCCGCCCAGCCCGAATAGGAATTGAGCATCGAGACGACGACCGGCATGTCGGCGCCGCCGATCGGAATGATCAGCAGGAAACCGATCGCGAAGCTGAGCCCGGTCAGCGTCCAGAAGATCCACGGCGCCTGGTCCTGGGTGAAATAGCCGACCAGGGCGACGATCCCGGCGAGCGTGCCGAGATTGATCAGATGCCTGAGCGGCAGCATGATCGGCTTGCCCGACATGTTGCCGTTCAGCTTGAGGAAGGCGATCACCGAACCGGAGAAGGTGATCGCGCCGATCGCCGATCCCAGTCCCATCTCGACCCGGCTGACCTGGTGGATGATCCCGTCCGCCCCGGCGATGCCGAACGCGATCGGATTTAGGAACGCTGCCGCCGCGACCGCCACTGCGGCAAGGCCGACGAGGCTGTGAAACGCGGCGACGAGCTGCGGCATGGCGGTCATCGCGATCCGCCGGGCCGTCACCACTCCGATCACGGCGCCGATCGCGACCGCCGCGAGCACTTCGCCGAACAGGGTCCAATCGGTCCCGGCGAGCATCCCGCCGGCGTCGTCATGACCGGACAGCGGCCGATAGTGGACCAAAGTGGTCACTACCGCGATCGCCATCCCGGTCATGCCGAGCCGGTTGCCCCTGCGCGAGCTTTCCGGGCTCGACAATCCGCGCAAGGCGAGAACGAAGCAGATCCCCGCGATCAGATAAGCGAGCATCACCCAGGCGGGTGCGGCGGCGGTCTCGTGCATCAGCGCCGCTCCTTCTTCTTGTACATTGCGAGCATTCGCGCGGTCACGGCAAAGCCGCCGAAGATGTTGATGCTGGCCATCACCACCGCGGCGAGCCCGATCCATTTCGCGCCGGGCGCACCGGCCGCCATCGCCGCGATCAGCGCGCCGACGATGATCACCGAGGAAATCGCGTTGGTGACCGACATCAACGGCGTATGCAGCGCCGGCGTCACCGACCAGACGACATAATAGCCGACGAAACAGGCCAGGACGAAGATCGACAGGATCGAGATGAAGTCCATATCGCCTCCTAAAGATCCTCCCCCAGCGGGGGAGGGGAACCATGCGAAGCATGGTGGAGGGGTGAAGAAGCACCTGCGACAGCCACAATATGCCTCACGACAGCCCCGACGTCCCGCAGCACCTCCCGTGCCGGAATCCGAAGCACTTGAACACCCTGCTGCTCGAATTGCGCATCGCGCTCGGCGTCGCGCGCAGGCCGGTCGCCAAGTTCGTGGCAGCTCCCGTCAATTTCCACGGCCAGCTCCGCGGCGTGGCAGTAGAAATCCGCGACGTAGCGGCCTGCGGCTTGTTGCCGCCGGAATTTCAGGCCGGCGGGCCGCTCCCGCAGCGCTTGCCAGAGCATGACCTCCGGAAGGCTCATGTCCTTGCGCAGACGGCGCGCACGACGAATTGTGGAGGCGGGACCGCTCAGCATCACCCCTCCACCGGCTTCGCCGGTCCCCCTCCCCTCAGCGGGGAGGACTTGAGCGAGATGAAGTCCATATCGCCTCCTAGGAACCAAGCCGCGTTTCGAGCAGCCGCAGCAGCCGGACGTAGCTCGACCGCCATTTGGGGTCGCCGGGATAAGCGGCGCACGGCACGCGCTGCAGCCGCGGCGCCTCGCGCCCGATCACTTCGGCCTCGCCGTAGCGCGCCGCCAGCGCCCGCGTCACCGCATCATGCCGGGCGCTGTAATCCTCGTCCCAGCGCGTCGCGACCCGCGCCGGGTCGAAGCCCTGGCAAAGCACTTGCTGCTCGCGCGCGTTGCGGGCGAAGGTCGCCATTGCGGCATAGATGGAAAGGTCGCTGGCCCGGCGCCAGCCGGTGCGGGGCGCGGTCGAGCAACCGCCGAGCGCCAGTGCGGCCAGCAATGCGATGCCCCCCGCGATCCTCATGGCCGATAGTCCGCGATCCTGCCGGCCAGTTCGTCGAGCGTGCCGCTATACGCCGCCAGCGCCTCGCCGAACGCCGCCTCGCCGGGCTCGCACGCCTCGCGGTCCGCATAGCGTGACATGCCGGCCCAGTCATTCTCGCCGAGCACGACCGCCCGGCCCGCGCCCTTGCGCACCGCGAGCCCGCGCAGCTCCGCGAGCCGTGCCGCCTCGCGCGCGGTCTCGGCGCGTCCCGCGCCGCTCGGACAGGAGATCAGGAAATCGCGCGCCGCAAGGCTGCGGAAGCTCGCCCGCCGCACCGGCTCGTCGGCGTCGGCCTGCCGCGACGGCGCCGGCGAATCGCAGCCCGGGGACAGCAGCACCGCCGCCGAAAGCATGCCGGCCGCGGCTCTCATGAGAGCAGCCGCTCGCTGACGACCTTGCCGCCGCGGGTCAGGCGAACCCCGACCACGATCTCGTCATCGTCGGGCAGCACCGGCGCCTTGGCCTCATTGTCCCAGAAAGCGGCGAGGAAGTTGAACAGGTTGCGGGCGTAAAGCGCAGAGGCGTCGGCCGCCAGCCGGCTCGGCACGTTGCGGTGGCCGACGATCTTCACCCCATGCTTGGCGACCACCGCGCCGGCCTCCGCGCCCTCGACATTGCCGCCCTGCTCGACCGCGAGGTCGACGATCACGCTGCCGGCCCGCATTGTCGCGAGCTGCGCATCGGAAATCAGCCGCGGCGCCGGCCGGCCCGGAATCAGCGCGGTGGTGATGACGATGTCCTGCTTGGCGATGTGGCTGGAGACGAGCTCGGCCTGCGCCGCCTTATATTCGTCCGACATCTCGGTGGCATAGCCGCCTTTGCCCTCGCCCTCGATGCCGGCGACAGTCTCGACGAAGATCGGCTTGGCGCCGAGGCTCATGATCTGTTCCTTGGTCGCGGCGCGCACGTCGGTCGCCGACACCTGCCCGCCGAGCCGGCGCGCGGTCGCGATCGCCTGCAGCCCGGCGACGCCGACCCCCATGATGAACACTTTCGCCGCCGAGATCGTGCCGGCGGCGGTCATCATCATCGGCAGTGCCCGGCCATATTCGGCGACCGCGTCGAGCACCGCCTTGTAGCCGGCGAGGTTCGCTTGCGACGACAGGATGTCCATCGACTGCGCCCGGGTGATGCGCGGCGCGAACTCCATCGCCAGCGCCTCGAGCCCGGCGGCGGCATAAGCGTCGATCCGCTCCCGCTGGCCGAACGGGTTGAGCGCGCCGATCAGCAGCGCACCGGTCTTGACCCCGTTCAGGCCCGCCGGGTCCGGCCCCTGAACGACCAGGATCGCATCGGCGTCCTTGAGCACTGCCGGCCTGGCGCCGACCAGCGCCCCGGCCGCCTCATAGTCGGCATCGGAAATCGACGCGCCTTCGCCGGCGCCGGCCTCGACCGCAAGCGTGGCGCCGAGCGCGGCGAGCTTCTTGACGGTTTCGGGCGTGGCGGCGACCCGCCGCTCGTCGGATTCGCCTTCCTTGAGGACCGCGATCTTCATCCCGCCCCCTTTTCCTGTCAGTTGCCGATGATGAAGATGACCATCAACGCGACCAGGACGCTGACGATCGCGCCATATTTCATCAGGCTGGTGAAGAAGGAATAGGTGTTGCGGTGCGTCCGCACCTCGCGCTCGACCTCGGCTTCCGCTGCCATCTCGTCGTGACTCCGCCCTGTGTTCGACTCCCTTACCAAGGCCGCGCGAAGAAGGGCAAGGCAAGTCTGTCCCCGCCGACGCTTCGCATGACAAAAGTTTAATGTTGCGGCCACCTTCCGGAGAGGCGGCGGGGCCTAGCACGGCCTGGCACGGCGAAAGTGCCGCGCGCCAGGAGAATGATGATGAAACCCACCGCACACGCCGCGCTGGCGGCGCTCGCCATGATGGCGGCTCCGGCCTTCGCTGCTCCGACGAGCAGCGCCGGCCAGCCCGCCGCCGCCGCGACGACCAGCCACAGCGCCGCGCCCAAACGCCACCGGCACCCAGCGGCGCAACCGCACCGCACCGCCAACAGGAGCGCCACACGCCACTGACCCCAATCTGCTGAGCCCCCAGCCGCCCGGCATCCCCCCTGGTGTCGGGCGGCACCCCATTCCGGCGCCGGCGCTTGCCGAAATGCGTTCCGTACCTAAAGCTGCGCGCGGAGGTTGAGATGGGCCGCAGGATCCTGCTCGTCGAGGACGATGCGGAAACCGCCGACTATCTGCGCCGGGGCCTGGCGGAGGACGGCCATGTCGTCGACCATGTCGCGGACGGTCGCGAGGGCCTGTTCCTTGCCTGCGGCCAGGATTTCGACCTGATCATCCTCGACCGCATGGTGCCGGCGCTCGACGGCCTCTCGCTCTTGAAGGCGCTCCGCGCCGCCGCGGTCGCGACCCCGGTGCTGATCCTATCCGCGCTCGCATCGGTCAGCGACCGGATCGACGGTCTCGAAGCGGGCTCCGACGATTATCTGGTCAAGCCCTTCTCCTTTGCCGAGCTGCTTGCGCGCGCCAACGCCTTGCTGCGGCGAAGCGAGTCGCGCACCACGCCCGACCATCGCATCCTGGTCGGCGATCTCGAGATCGACCCGCTGTCACGGATCGTCCGCCGCGCCGGCCGGGTGATCGATCTCAAGCCGCGCGAATATCGCCTGCTCGAATATTTCGCGCGCAACCAGGGCCGGGTGGTCACCCGGACGATGCTGCTCGAGCAGGTCTGGGACTATCATTTCGATCCGGGCACCAACGTCATCGACGTCCATGTCAGCCGGCTGCGGCGGCAATTGGAGGACGGGTTCGACCAGCCGATCCTGCACACCGTGCGCGGCGCCGGCTATCGGCTCGGCCAGCCCGGCTGACGATGCGCATCCCGACCAGCCTCAGGGTGGCGCTGCTCGCGGCGCTGCTGACCCTGGCGGTGAGCATCGCTCTGGTCGCCTTCATCCGCTGGAGCACTCATGACGACAGCGCCGCCGAGCTGCACCGCCAGGTGCTCGAGGACGCTTCGGTGCTCGACGTCGTCTATGCCTCAGGCAACGAGGCGGCGTTACGCCGTGCGATCGCCGACACCCTTGTCGCGCATGACCCTCAATATGCGGTGGCGATCGTCGGTCCCGACCGCCGCGTGCTCGCCGGCAATGTCCGCGCCCCGCTCGATCGCACGGCGCTGGTGCCCGGCTATCGCACCGGCCGGCTGCGGCTCGGCGGTGCTCCGGTCGAGGCCGGCTATATCGTCCGCCGGCTCGCCGGCGGGCGCTGGCTGCTCAGCGGGCGCAGCTTCGGCGAGCGGCTCGCCTTGCAGCGCACGCTCGAACGGTCGCTATTGCTTTCATTAGCCCTGTCGCTCTTGCTCGGGCTGGCGAGCGGCTTCGTCGTCGCCCGCTATGTCGACTGGAGGGTGCGCGCGATCGGTGCGGTCGCCGATCGGATCGGCGACGGCGACATGAGCCAACGCGTACCGCTCTCGGGCAGCGGCGACGCGTTCGACGGCCTCGCCCGCCAGGTCAATCTGATGCTCGACCGGATCGCGGCTTTGATGGCGGAGCTGCGGCTGCTCACCGATTGCATGGCGCACGATCTGCGCTCGCCGCTCAGCCGGCTGCGCGCCAAGGTCGACGCCGCGCTCACCACCGACGATCCACGAGCGCGCGACACCGCGCTCGGTGGGGTCGTGCAGGACGCCGATGCGCTGATGCGGATCCTGACCACGATGCTCGAGATCGGCCGCGCCGAGGCGATGACCCCGCGCGGCCAGTTCGGCTGGGTGGATCCTTCCGAGCTCGTTGCCGAGCTTGCCGACATGTACGAGCCGATCGTCGAGGAACGGGGCGCGAGCCTGACCCTGGCCTGCGACCCTGGCCTGCTTCCCGTTTTCGGCCATCGCCAGCTGCTCGCCCAGGCCGCCAGCAACCTGCTCGACAACGCGCTCAAGCATGGCGGCGGGGCGCTCGGCCTGTCAGCGCGGATGGAGGGCGAGAACGACCTGCGCATCGCGGTCGCCGACCGTGGCGTCGGCATCGCGCCGCACGACCAGGCCGAGGCCCGGCGCCAGTTCGGTCGGCTCGACGCGGCGCGTTCGACCGCCGGCGCCGGCCTCGGCCTGGCGCTGGTCGAAGCGATCGCCCGGCTCCATTCGGGCCGGCTCGATCTCGCCGACAATGGCCCGGGCCTGGTCGCCTCGATCGTGATCCCGGCCCGCGCGCGAGGCCGAAAATAGGATGCCCCGCGCGATGCGCCGCGATCCCTCTTAAGCCCGCCTTTACCCGTTTCGGCTAATCAGGTCCCGATTTCGGACGAAAGGGACATGATGCGGCCGGACCCGACCCGTTGCCTGCTGTTGATCGACGACGAGCCGGCGCAGCGACGGCTGATCACCGCCATCGGTGCGCGCGCCGGCTGGTGGGTGCGCGGCGCCAATGATCTCGACGCCGCCCGGGCGATGCTCGGCGATCCGCAGGAGCCCAAATTCGATGCCATCCTGCTCGATCACTGGCTGCCGGGCGACGAAGGCACCGAGCTGATCCGCGCGATCCGCGAATTGCGGCCCGAGCTTCCGCTGCTCGTCCTCACCGCCCAGTCGAGCGTCGCGGTCGCGGTCGACGCGATGCGCGCCGGCGCAAGCGACTTCCTGGTCAAGCCGCTGGCGCCCGATCGGCTGCTCGCCGCTTTGAACACCGCCACCGACCGCCGCCGCACCTCGGGCGAGCTGCGGCCGCTGTCCGAAAAGATCGCCAAGTCGCTCGGCTTCGAGGAAATTGTCGGTTCCGCCCCCGGCTTCCGTTCGGCGCTGGCGATCGCCGCCAAGGCCGCCCGGGCCCGTGTCTCGGTGCTGATCGAAGGCGAAAGCGGTTCGGGCAAGGAAATCATCGCCCAGGCGATCCACGCCGCGAGCCCACGCGGCAAGAAGCAGCTGCAGATCGTCAATTGCGGCGCGATCCCCGAAAATCTCGTCGAATCGGTACTGTTCGGCCATGAAAAGGGCGCCTTCACCGGCGCCTTCGACCGCCATATCGGCCGGTTCGAGGATGCCGAAGGCTCGACCCTGTTCCTCGACGAGATTGGCGAACTGCCGCTCGACACCCAGGTCAAGCTGCTCCGCGCGCTCGAGACCGGAGAATTCCAGCGGGTCGGCGGCCGGATCACCCAGACCGTCGACGTCCGGATCATTGCCGCCACCAACCGCCGCCTCGCCGACGAGGTCGCCGCCGGCCGCTTCCGCGAGGATCTCTATTACCGGCTCAACGTCGTCCATGTGCCGATCCCGCCGCTGCGCGACCGGGTCAGCGACCTTCCCTCCCTCGCCCGCCATCTGATGTCGCGGATCGCCGAGCAGCCCGGGATGCGCGATCTGTCGATCACCGACGACGGGCTCGCGGTGCTGATGTCCTATGGCTGGCCCGGCAACGTCCGCCAGCTCCAGAATGCCCTGTTCCGCGCCGCCGTGCTCTGCGAGGGCGACGCGCTGACCGCAGTCGATTTCCCGCACATTGCGAGCGAGGCGACCTTCGGACGCCGCTCCGACGATCATCATGCCGACCGGCTCAACGGCCAGTCGCAAACCTCGGCGATGGCCCATGGCCCGGGCATCACCCTCTACCAGTCCGACGGCAATCTGCGCCCGCTCGACGCGATCGAAGCCGACGTCATCCGCCTCGCCATCGGCCATTATCGCGGCCGGATGACCGAGGTCGCCCGCCGTCTCGGCATTGGCCGCTCGACCCTCTACCGCAAGCTCGGCGAGCTCGGCATCGGCGACCTCGCCGCGTGACGAGGCGGCGGCCGCGCAAGCGTTGCGCGAATAAGTGGGGACCGGTTATTCGCAAAAAGCAACGCGACAACAAAGAGTGATAGAGCAGCGAGCGATTCAGGCCAATCGCTCGCTGCTCTAGCCTGCTCCAACCCGTCCAATCCGCTGGACCGCCCGAAAAAGCCCGCTACAGTCGCGCTTCCGCACCGGCGGGAGAGTCGCATGGCCGAGGAACACGCGCCGCCGCAGCGGCCTTCGAGCCTGATCGCCGCGACCGTCTATCATCAGGGCCGCCGCGTCGCCGATATCGCGGTCGACGAAGGCGGCGAATGGGCGAAGCGCGAAGGCCATGTCGTCTGGATCGGGCTGCTCGAGCCGACCGACGAGGAGCTGCGCGAGGTCCAGCAGCAATTCGGCCTCAACGAGCTCGCGATCGAGGATGCCGTCCAGGCGCACCAGCGCTCCAAGATCCAGCGTTATGGCGAGAGCCTGTTCATCGTCGCCCGCACCGCCGAGATCATCGGCGAGCGCATCCAGTTCGGCGAGACCCATTTGTTCGTCGGGTGCGGCTATGTCGTCTCGATCCGCCATGGCCCGTCGGCCTCGTACAAGAAGGTCCGGGTCCATTGCGAAGCCTCGCCGGCTCTGCTCGCCCAGGGCAAGACCTATATCCTTCACTCGATCCTCGACTTCATCGTCGACAATTATCTGGTCGTGCTCGAATGCGTTCAGGACGAAGCCGAGGCGATCGAGAACGATCTGCTCGCCGCGCGGCTCAGCCCGGCCCAGGTCCAGCGGCTCTACATCCTGCGCCGTGACCTCTTGCGGCTGCGCTCAGGCGTGCTGCCGCTGGTCGAGGTCTGCCGCCGGCTCGAGCATAACGACCTGTTCGCGATGGACACCAGGATGGAGCATTTGTTCCGCGACGTCACCGATCATGTCCGCGGCGTCCAGGAAGAGATCGACGCGTTGCGCGAAATGCTCGCTTTCTGTTTCGAGGCGAGCCTTCAGACCAGCCAGTCGCAGCAGACCATGATCTCGCGCCAGCTTGCCGCCTGGGCGGCGATCCTCGCCGTCCCGACCGCGGTCGCCGGCATTTATGGCATGAACTTCCGCCACATGCCCGAGCTCGAATGGGAGAATGGCTATTATCTGGTGGTCGGCCTGGTGGTCGTCGCCTGCAGCGCGCTTTACCTGAATTTCCGGCGCCGCGACTGGCTATGAGCCGGTTCGAACAGGCGATGATCCTGATCACCGGCGCCGCCTCCGGCATCGGCGCCGCGACCGCGGCCCGGCTCGCCGGCCTCGGCGCGCGCAAGCTGGTCCTCGCCGACCAGGACGAGGATCGGCTGCGCGACTTCGCCTTCAGCCTGCCGTGCGAGCGGCAGATGCTGGTCGGCGACGTCGCCGACCAAGCGCTCTGGGCGGACGCCGATCTCACCGGCCTCACCCACGCCGTCGTCAATGCCGGCATCGGCGCGAGCGGCACGATCGAGGAGCTGAGCTTCGCCGAGTGGCGCCGCGTCCTTTCGGTCAATCTCGACGGCGCCTTCCTGACCTTGCAGGCGGCGATGCGCGCGATCCGCGCCGGCGGCAATGGCGGCGCGATCGTCCTCACCGCATCGGTCGCCGGGGTGAAGGCCGAGCCGGGCATCGCCGCTTATGGCGCGTCCAAGGCGGCGGTCATCCAGCTCGCGCGGGTCGCCGCCAAGGAAGGCGCCGCCGCCAACATCCGCGTCAACGCGATCGCGCCGGGCGGGGTCGAAACCCCGATCTGGGCCGGCATGCCCTTCTTCGCGGAGCTGGTGGAGACCGAAGGCAGCGAGCAGGCGGCGTTCAAGGCGATCGCGGCGATGGCGACCCCGCTCGGCCGCTACGCCAAGCCCGACGAGATCGCGGCGCAGATCGCCTTCCTGCTCTCGGACGAAGCCGCCTTCACCACCGGCGCCTGCCTGGTCAGCGACGGCGGCTATTCGCTTTAGGGATCGAACGAGCCGGAGATTCGCTTATTGCCGTTGAGAGGAAGCGGTCGCAGGCCCGCACCGGCAGCGCGCTGCCACGGGGACGCCGCGGCGGAATAGGAGAGAGACGATGCCGTTCACCGGAAGCTGCCATTGCGGCAAGATCGCCTATCGGGTCGACGAGGATCTCCCGACCAAGGGGATGGAATGCAATTGCTCGATCTGCCGTCGGCGCGGCGCGATCCACCATTCCACCACGCCCGACAAGTTCACCCTGACCACAGCGCGCGACGATATCGCCAGCTATGAATGGAACACGCGCGCGATCCTCTTCCATTTCTGCAAGACCTGCGGCTGCGCGCCCTTCGCCGAAGGCAGTGGACCGCGGGGACCGATGGTCGAGATCAACCTGCGCTGCGCCGACGATATCGACCTCGACGGGCTCGAAATCGCCAAATTCGACGGCGCCCACCGGCTTTAGGGGCTGACCTTAGGATCTGGACCCTAGGGTCCGGACCCTAATATTCCGGCGCCTTGTCGGGATCCTGGCGGGGCGGGCGAGAGCGGTCGCCGCTGTTGCGCCGGAACGAGCGGCATTCGGGGGTACCGGCCCCAGCGCCCTGACAGAAAGCCCGCATATTCTCCGAATTGACATAGCGGACCCGCGGCCTTCTCGCCCGTTCGGCGCGGTCGCGCGCGCGGCGCTCGGCATTCGCCTCGGCGTTCGCGTCGCGCAGCCTGATGCTCGATTGCGCCATATAGCCGACCGCGCCTGACGCGGTCCGCACCCGCCACCATTCGCCGGTCTGGGGATAGGTGCTGAAGCTCTCGCCCGAATTGACCCGGCCGATGTTGATGCCGAGCGCAGAAGGGGCGCTGCGGACCACGGCATAGCCGCTCGGATCCTGGACCACCGCCTGGCGGGTGAACTCGTCGGCGGCGGGCGCCATCGGCGGAATCCCGATCGGCGGCGTCGAAGGCTGCGTCGGCCCAACCGGCTGCGGGGCCGCGACATTCTCCGCCGGCGCCGGTACCGCCGCCACCTCGGCGGACGGCGCCCGGTTCTGCATCCACCACCAGCCGCCACCGAGGACGGCGAGCAGCAGCACCGCGGCGACCGCGATCACCAGCCCGCTGTTCGACGACTTTGCCGGCGTCGTGAGCGGAGGGGTGGCCCCCGCCGCTGGCGGCGGCGCAGCCGCGGCGGCCGCGACGGCGGGGGCCGCAGGCTCGGGCATGGGCGCGGGCGCTGCCGTTGCAGCCGCAGGCTCCGCCGCGGGGGCTGCCGGCTCGGCCGGAACCGGCATCGGCTCGGGCGGCCGGGTCGCCTCTTCCGCGGCGGGAGCCGCAACGGCCGCGGCCTCCGCGCCGCTCTCGGGCTCCGGCAGCGCGGTCGTCTCCTCGCTTGGCTTGCCGCACGACGCCTCGAGCGCCGCCTTGATCTTGAGCCAGCCGGGATGATCGGGCGTCCCGATCCAGCTCGAAATCGAGATCATGTCGGCGGCGGCGAAGGGCGGCGGCGGCGGCTTGTCGTCGGCCGACGCCTGAACCAGCTTCTTCAGCGCCCGCGCGACGCTCGCTTCGGCGCGCACCTGGTCGGAAGCGGCCGCAGCGTCGGACCAGACCACGACAACCGCCTTGGCGGCGACGATCTGGTCGGTGACCGCGTCGGCATCCGACGCGTCACTATCGTCCCACCAGACGTCATATCCCTCGCGTCCAACCGCCTCGGCCAGTTGCCGGACCGTCGCCTGGTTGTCGCGCGCATAGCTGATCACGACATCGGCCATTCGTCAAACCCCCGAAACCGTGAGCCTAGCACGAACCGGCGCGATTGGAACAGACTCTGAGGGCCAATGCAGTCAGCCGGGCGTGTCGCAGCATCTGCGGGTGCTTCGCGAAAGCGGCTTCGCCACTGTCCGCGCCGAGGGCGCCCGCGGCAAGCGCAAGCACCGGCTCGAGACCTCAGCCAGGCGTCAGCGCACAATCCCTTAGCCCGCGCCAGACGCGGAGCGCCTGCAGCGTCTCTGGCACGTCGTGGACGCGGATCAGCTGGGCGCCCTGCGCGGCGCCCTTGAGCGCGAACGCCAGCGAACCGGCGAGGCGCTGGTCGGCGGGCGCTTCGTTCGACAGCGCGCCGATGGTCCGCTTGCGGCTGGCGCCGAGCATCACCGGGCAGCCGAGCCCATGAAGCATCGCCAGGCCGTTCATCAGCTGGAGGTTGTGCTGGACGGTCTTGCCGAAGCCGAAGCCGGGATCGACGACGATCCGCTCGCGCGCGATCCGCGCGGCGACCCCCGCAGCGATCCGCGCCTCGAGCCAGTCATAGACCTCGAGCAGGACCGGCCTTTCGTAGCGCGGATTGTCCTGCATCGTCTCGGGCGCGCCCTGATGGTGCATCAGCACCACCGGGCAGTTTGCGCCGGCCACGATCTCCGCGGCGCGTGGGTCCCAGGTCAGCGCCGAGACGTCGTTGACCATCGTCGCGCCGGCGCCGAGCGCCGCTTCCATCACCGCCGCCTTGCGCGTGTCGATCGAAACCGCATTTCCCGCACCCGCCAGGCGCCGGACCACGGGCGCCACGCGCTCGATCTCGTCGCCTTCCCAGACCGCCTTCGCCCCCGGCCGGGTCGATTCGCCGCCGACATCGACGATCGCCGCGCCGGCGGACGCCATGTCGTGACCGGCCTGGATCGCTGCTTCGGAATCCTCGAACCGGCGGCCGTCGGAGAAGCTGTCGGGAGTGACGTTGACGATGCCGACGACCTGCGGCTGGTCGAGCCGGACCACCCGCGCGCCGAGGCTCAGCGGCGCGCGCGGCGTCGTGAGCTTCGCCCACGCGTCGGCGGCTTGCGCGCCAAGATCGGACAGGCGGGCTTCGAACCCCTCGACCGGCACCAGCGCCGATCCGTCCGGCCGGACGATCTCGACCGCGGCAAAGAATTGCAGCCCGCCCGCGAGTCGCGCGACCCGGCCGTCGAGGCCGAACGGCGCGTCGACGAATCCGGTTGGGCGCAGATAGACTTTGTCGGCGGTCACGACCCGGTTTTAGATCAGGCGAGCGCGGCGAGATAGCGCTGGCGCAGCGCGTCGAGCGGCAGCAGCGCCCCGCCCTCCTCGACATGCCAGAACACCCAGCCGTTGCACGACGGCGCGCCTTGCACGGCGGCACCGATCTTGTGGATCGATCCTTGCTTGCCGCCCAGCGCGACCGAAGCGTCGGCGAGCACCTCGGCCTGCCAGCGGCGCTTGGCGTCGGTCAGCGTCGCGCCCGGCGCGATCAGGCCGCTTTCGACCAATGTGCCGAACGGCACCCGCGGCTGGTCCTTTTTCGACGCCATCGTCCGCATCGCGCTTTCGTCGAGCGCCAGGGTCGAGGCGATCCGCTCGTGCGCGACCTTGATGTAGCGACTCTCGCGCTCGATCCCGATCCACTCGCGTCCCAGCCGCCGCGCCACCGCGCCGGTCGTGCCGGTGCCGAAGAACGGGTCGAGCACGACATCGCCCTTGTTGGTGCAGGCGAGCAGCACCCGATAGAGCAGGGCTTCGGGCTTCTGGGTGGGATGCGCCTTGGCGCCATCGGTCTTCATCCGCTCGCCGCCGGCGCAGATCGGGATCACCCAGTCCGAGCGCATCTGCAGCTCGTCGTTGAGCGCCTTCATCGCGCGATAGTTGAAGGTGTAGCGGCTGTCCTCGCTGCGCGACGCCCAGATCAGCGTCTCATGGGCATTGGTGAAGCGGGTGCCGCGAAAGTTCGGCATCGGGTTCGTTTTGCGCCAGATGATGTCGTTGAGGATCCAATAGCCGGCATCCTGCAGCGCGGCGCCGACCCGGTAGATATTGTGATAGCTGCCGATCACCCAGAGCGTGCCGTCGGGCTTCAGGATGCGCCGGGCCTCCTTGAGCCAGGCGCGGGTGAAGCTGTCATAATCGGCGAAGGTCGCGAATTTGTCCCAGGCGTCGTCGACCGCGTCGACCCGGCCGCCCTCGGGCCGGAACAACTCGCCGCCGAGCTGCAGATTGTAGGGCGGATCGGCGAAGATCATGTCGATGCAGCCGTCGGGCAGCCGGCTCATCGCCGCGACGCAATCGTCCTGGAGGATCTGGCCGAGCGGCAGATCGGGGACCGGCGCCTTTGCCCGGCGCGGCTTCACAGCGTCGATAATGCGCCCCATCACGCTCATGCGTCCCTGCCCCCCGGCCAAAAAGATGGCCATGCTGAGTCACCCGGACTCCGCGGTCAAGCGCAGACACTTACCGAACATGGTTAAAAATGGTTAAATATGGTGGGGAACGAAAAGAGTCCCCGCTACATGTTGTGGCGGGAGTGCGGCTTCAAACTCAATCTGAAGTGGTGTGGCGGGAAAGACTCAACCGGGGAGCGATCCGACGAGACCCCATAAAGGTCGCCCTTATATGAGTGTATCGATTTTGATACATGCGCGCTGGTGAAGCCGATATCGTTCCCGGGAGACAGTCTGGTGCGATTACGAGACTTCCCCGACGATATGCGTCAGGGGCATTCCGGGTGATATGCCTGGCGACGCTCGCGGACCGGGTGCTGGTGCCGCATGCCTTCCAGAAGAAGACGCAGCGGACGCGCGAGAAGGACATCGAACTGGCGGCCCGTCGGCTGCGGGAGTGGAAGGGTTAGAACATCGACGTCCAGACCCTCGATAATGTGTTCGATGCACTGGCGGATGCCCCTGCGGCGGCGGCGAACTTGAAGGCGCGCGCTGAGCTGCTTTCGGCGCTGAAGTCGCGCATCGGATCGTGGCAGGTTCCCCAGGAAGCAGCCGCGCGCCGGCTTGGCATCACGCGCCCCCGACTGAACGACCTAATGCGGGGAAAGCTCGGCAGGTTTTCGCTCGACGCGCTCGTAAACCTCACCTCGGCCGCCGGCCTGGCGCTGGAGATAAGGGTTTCGGACGCGGCTTGAACAGCGTCGACCTCTCTTCGACTCCCGGCCTGTTCGAGGATTGCCCGCCTCGGCTCCGCCCGATCAAAGATTCAGCATGAGCTGCCGCACCGGGGCGAAACTGCGGCGATGCAGCGGCGTCGGGCCCAGCGCTTCGAGCGCGCGGACATGCGCGGGGGTCGGATAGCCCTTGTTGGTCTCCCAGCCATAGCCGGGGTGGGTGCGGGCATGCTCGGCCATGATTCGGTCGCGGGTCACCTTGGCGACGATCGAGGCGGCGGCGATCGATCGGCATTTGGCATCGCCTTCGACAATCGCGACGCTCGGGCGGTCCCAGCGCGGGCAGCGATTGCCGTCGACCAGCACCATCGCCGGATCGATGCCGAGCGCATCGACCGCGCGGCTCATCGCCAGCATCCGCGCCCAGAAGATGTTGAGGCTGTCGATCTCCTCGACCGAGGCGATGCCGACGCCGACCAATGCGACCTTGTAGAGACGCGCGCAGATCGCTTCGCGGGTCTTGGCCGGGAGCGCCTTGGAATCGTCGATGCCGCGCGGGAAGCGGGCGCGATCGAGCACCACTGCCGCCGCGACCACCGGGCCGGCGAGCGGCGCGCAGCCCGCTTCATCGACCCCCGCGACCGGATCGGGATGAACCTTTTCGAGCCTGAAGCAGGGCCGCGCCATGCGCGCAGCCTAGGAATCCTCGCGCCGCGGTTCCAGCCCAAGCTGGAAAATGCTCATTTTTTCTGTGGATTACTCGCCGCGATCCGCCAGGCCGGAAAGCGCCGGTTCTCGCCCGCTTTATAAAGACAGAGGCGATTGCCCGCCGGGTCGCGCAGATGCGCCTCTCGCCAGCCCCAGCGCTGGTCGGTGGGCGGCGATTCGAACGCAACGCCCGCCGCCTCGAGCTGCGCAACCCAGGCGTCGAGATCGGCGCTTTCCAGGCAAATGATGGCATCGCCCGGGGCGCCGCCCCCTTCGACATGAATCGAAAGCGTGGCGCCGCCCGGGCATTCGAAACGCGCATAGCGGCCCGGCGAATCGACGATCTGAACCAGGCCGAGCGTCGTGTAGAAGGCGACCGAGGCGGCATAGTCGCGCGCCGGCAGGGTCACCTGGTTGAGGTTCATCGCACCGCCATCGGCGTCATGGTGGCCGAGCGGCCCGTGTCCCGCGCCGAAGCCCGGCGCCGCGCGCATCGCCGTGCGGACGAAGAAGCGGGCATGGTCGATCGCGTCGACCAGCCCCAGTCCGCGGCCGAGCCCGACCGCGATCGCGCTTGCCAGGGTGCAGCCGGTGCCGTGGCTGTTGCGCCCGGCGATCCGGTCCGCGCTCCACCGCGTCGCCGCGCCGTCCGGTTGGACCAGCGCGTCGGTGATCGTCGCGCCGTCGAGATGCCCACCCTTGGCCAGCACCGCGACTTGGTGACGGAGCGCCAGGTCGCGCGCCGCCTGCTCGGCCTCGCCCGTCGTGGCGATCCGCGCGCCGGAAAGGGTTTCGAGCTCGGGGATATTGGGCGTGACCAAAGTCGCCGCCGCCATCAGCCGCGCGAGCGCCGCGACCGTCGCCGCGTCGGCGAGGGCGTCGCCGCTGGTCGCGACCATCACCGGATCGAGCACGATCGGCACGCCCTCCAGCGCTTCGAGCCATGCGGCCACGGCATTGGCGGTCGCGGCCGATCCGATCATGCCGATCTTGATCGCATCCATGCCGAGATCGGCGGCAACCGTCTCGATCTGCTGCATCACCAGCGCGGTCTCGACCGCTTCGGCGGCCTCGACCCCGAGCGTGTTCTGCGCGGTGATCGCGGTGATTGCGGTCATCGCATAGCCGCCCAGCATCGTCACCGTCTTGATGTCGGCCTGGATGCCGGCGCCGCCGCCGGAGTCGGAACCGGCGACGATCAGCACGCGCGGCGTCACGTCGGTCCCTTTCGCTCCGTCGAGGCCGGATTTTTCGCCAGCAGATGCGGGGGGCGGATCGGGCGCGGCTCGAAATTGCCGCCGCAATTGGGACAAGCACCGGCGAGCGGCCCGTCGACGCATGCGGCGCAGAAAGTGCATTCGAAAGTGCAGATCCGCGCTTCGACGCTGTCGGGCGGCAGGTCGCGGCCGCAGCGTTCGCAATCGGGGCGCAACGCGAGCATCAGGCGGCCTTGACCGCTTCGCAGATCGTCTCGACCACCTCGGCGACCAGCGCCTCGTCCTCGCCTTCGGCCATCACCCGGATCACCGGCTCGGTCCCCGATTTGCGGATCACCAGCCGGCCGTTCCGTCCCAACCGCGCTTCGCCGTCGGCGATCGCGGTCTTGACTGCGGCGGCCTCGAGCGGCGTGCCGCCGTTGAAGCGGACATTCTTGAGCAATTGCGGCAGCGGCTCGAACAGGGTGAGCAGCTCGCTCGCCGGTCCGTCGGCGACGACCAGAGCGGCGAGGATCTGGAGCGCGGCGACCAGGCCGTCGCCGGTCGTGCCGTAATCGGAGAGGATGATATGGCCGGATTGCTCGCCGCCGACATTATAGCCTCTGGCGCGCATCGTCTCGAGCACATAGCGGTCGCCGACCTGGGTGCGTTCGAGGGTCAGCCCCTGCCCCTCGAGGAAGCGCTCGAGGCCGAGATTCGACATCACCGTCGCGACCAGGCCGCCTCCTTTCAGCCGCCGCTGGCGATGCCACGAGCTTGCGATCAGCGCCATCAGCTGGTCGCCGTCCACCTCCGCGCCGGTCTCGTCGACGACGATCAGCCGGTCGGCGTCGCCGTCGAGGGCGAGGCCGATATGGGCGCCATGCTCGACCACCTGGGCCTTGAGCAAGGCGGTATCGGTCGAGCCGACCGCGTCGTTGATGTTGAGGCCGTTGGGCGAGACCCCGATCGCGACGACTTCGGCGCCGAGCTCCCAGAGCGCCGAGGGCGCCACCTGATAGGCCGCGCCATTGGCGCAATCGACCACGACCTTGAGCCCGTCGAGCCGCAAATGGCGCGGGAAGGTCAGTTTGGCGGCGTGGATGTAGCGGCCGCGCGCATCCTCGATCTTGCGCGACCGGCCGATCTCCTCGGCCGGGACCAGGCGCGGCTCCTGCTCGAGCAGCGCCTCGATCGCCGCTTCGTCCTTGTCCGATAATTTATAGCCGTCGGGACCGAACAATTTGATGCCGTTGTCGACGAACTTGTTGTGGCTGGCGGAGATCATCACCCCGAGGTCGGCGCGCATCGAATGGGTCAGCATCGCCACCGCCGGAGTCGGCACCGGCCCGACCATCACCACGTCCATCCCGACGCTGGTGAAGCCGGCGATCAGAGCGGTCTCCATCATATAGCCCGAAAGCCTTGTGTCCTTGCCGATCACCACCCGGTGGCGGTGCGCGCCGCGCAGGAAATGCGCGCCCGCGGCCTGGCCGATCTTGAGCGCCATTTCGGCGGTCATCGGCATTTCGTTGGTGCGGCCGCGAATGCCGTCGGTCCCGAAGAATTTGCGCGTCATGCGCCTTTCAGTCGCCGGACCGGAACGAGAATCAACAAAAAAGTGATTCTTCCGCGCCCTGTCCCCATCCGCTAAGACCGGTCCGATGTCGCCGCCGACCCGTATCCTGCTGGCTTTGCTGCTCGGGCTCGGCGCCGGCATCGCCAGCGTCGCCGCCCATGGCGCCTGGGTCCCGCGCGCGATCGCGATCTTCGAGCCGGTCGGCGGATTGTGGCTTAGCGCGCTGCAGATGACGATCGTGCCTCTGGTCGTCGCCTTGCTGATCACCGGCATCGCCGCTTCCGCCGAGGCCGCGCGTGCCGGCAGGCTGGCGACCCGCGCGATGATCCTGTTCGTCGTCATCCTCTGGATTTCGTCTCTGACCGCGGCGGTGCTGATGCCGCTGCTGCTCACCTGGTTCCCGCTGCCGGCCCAATCGGCGGCGGTGCTGCGCGAGGCGATGACGACCGCGAGCCCGGTCGGCGCGGCCCCCGGTTTCGGCGACTTCCTGCGCTCGATCGTCCCGACCAATCCGATTCAGGCGGCGGCCGAGACCGCGATCCTGCCCCTGATCCTGTTCACCCTGGTCTTCGCCTTCGCGATGACCCGCCTGGCCGAGGGACCGCGCAGCCAGCTGGTCGGCTTCTTCCAGGCGATCGCCGATACGATGCTGATCGTGATCAACTGGGTGCTGTGGATCGGGCCGATCGGCGTGTTCGCCTTGGCCTATGTCGTCGGCGCGCGCGCGGGCGGCGCGGCGCTCGGCGCCCTGCTCCATTATGTGCTGATCGTCTCGGCGGTCGGCGTGGTGATCTGGCTCGCCGCCTGGCCGCTGGCGCGGTTCGGTGCCGGGATTCCGCTCGGCCGCTTCACCCGCGCGATCGCGCCGAGCCAGGCGGTCGCGTTCAGCACCCAATCCTCGCTCGCCACTCTGCCGGCGATGCTGCGCGCCTGCGCCACGCTCGGCGTGCCGGTCGCCGCCTCGGGGGTGGTGCTGCCGATGGCGGTCGCGATCTTCCGCGCCACCGGGCCGGTGATGAACTTCGCGGTCGCGATCTACATCGCTTACTGGTTCGGGATCGAACTGACTCCGGCGCAGCTCGCCGTCGGCATCGCCGCCGGCGCGCTGACGACGATGGGGGCCGTCGGCCTTCCCGGCCAGGCGAGCTTCATCACCTCGGTAGCGCCGATCTGCCTGGCGATGGGCCTCCCGATCGAGCCGCTGGCGCTCTTGCTCGCGGTCGAGATCCTGCCGGACCTCGTCCGCACCCTCGGCAATGTCAGCATGGACGTCGCCGCGACCGCGACCGTGGCCCGGCGCTCGGGCTTCACCCCCGACGAGGCGCGCAGCGCGGAGGATCGGCTGCTGGAGGGAAGCAGTTAAGGGAAATCGCTTCCCCTCCCGGCCCGGGAGGCGTAGGTCTGCGCTCCATTCCGTCTGCTTGCACGCATCAGGGAGAGCAGGAATGAGCACCCGCACCTTCGCCTTGATCTTCGGCATCGTCTTCCTCGCGGTCGGCGTCGCCGGCTTCGTTCCGGGCCTGGTGTCGCCGCTCCACGCCGATCATCCGATGGTCGCCGGCCATGGCGGCCAGCTCCTCGGCCTGTTTCCGGTGAACGAGCTGCACAACGGCGTCCACGTCCTGTTCGGCCTGTGGGGCCTCGCCGCGTCGCGCTCGCTCGGCGGCTCGGTGCTCTACGCCCGCGGCGTCGCCGTCATTTACGCCGTGCTCGCCGTCGCCGGCTTCGTTCCGAACTTCGAAACCCTGTTCGGCCTGGTCCCACTCTACCAGAACGACATCTGGCTGCACGGGCTGCTGGCGCTGTTCGCCGCTTATTTCGGCTGGGCGCATCGCAACCCCGCGATAAGCTGATTTGCGGCCGATCGTCGCGGTGGTGAAACGACGCTGGCGAAAGCGCGCATCCTTGCGTAAAATGCCGCTATGAAAAAATCCCTGCGCACCTCCGCCTTGCTGGTTCTGCTTGCCTCGCCGACGATGCCTGGGGCGATCCAGACCGCTGCCTTCGCCCAGACCGAGCCCGGCGCCGCCGCGCCGGCAGTGCCCCAACCGGCGCCGATCTGGAGCCGCGCCGCGGCCGAGGATCTGCTTGCCTATATCGAGCAGGTCGAAGCCGAAGGCCTCGATCCCGCCGTTTATTCGCCCGATCGGCTGCGCGCGGCGCTCGCGACCGGAGACGATGCCGCGCTGACCCCGGTCGCCACCCAGATCTTCCTGCGCTTGAGCGGCGATCTGAGCGGCGGCTATGTCCGCGGCAACAGCCGGGTCGACTGGCACCTGCCCGACCATGGCATCAACGGCAATCAGCAGCAGCTCCTGCTCGCCCGCGCGACGCAGGGCGACGTCGCCGCGATCCTCAATTCGCTGCTGCCGACCCATCCGCAATATGCCGGCCTCAGGACGGCGCTGGCCGCGACCGACCCGGCCGACGCCGCGCGCCGCGACCTGATCCGCGCCAATATGGAGCGCTGGCGCTGGATGCCGCGCAGCCTCGGCGCCCGTCACGTCATCGTCAACGTTCCGGCGTTCACCGCGGCGATCGTCCAGGACGGTCGGGTCGTGACCCGCCACCGCGCCGTGGTCGGCGCGCGCCGGACGCCGACGCCGCAGCTCAGCGCGACGGTGACCGGCGTCACCCTGAACCCGTGGTGGAACGTGCCGCAGAGCATCATCGCCGAAATGGGCGGGCGGCTCGGCGGCTATGAAGTGCGCCGCGATGGCGGCTACACCAGCGTCCGCCAGCCGCCGGGCCCGCGCAACGCGCTCGGCCGGGTCAAGATCGAGATGGCGAACAACCACGCAATCTATCTCCACGACACCCCGGCTCAGGCGCTGTTCGCGCGGCCGGTGCGCGCCTTCAGCCATGGCTGCATCCGCACCCAGCATGTGCGCGATTTCGCCGCCACCCTGCTGCAGCCGACCGGCGGCTGGGACCGCGCCGCGATCGATCGGGTCATCGCCGCCGGGCAGACCCGCCAGGTCAGCCTCGCCCAGCCGATCCCGGTCTATATCGCCTATTTCACCGCCGCCGCGACCAACGATGGCAATATCGTCACTTATGCCGACATTTACGGCCGCGACGCCCCGGTCCGCCAGGCGCTCAACCGGGTCAGCGCCAGCACCGCGGTCGCCAGCAACTAGGGTCCAGCGACACTTCTTGCGAATCTGGGTCCCGGCCTCCGCCGGGAAACGAACTATTGCCTGGACTCACGCTTTGCTCACACGGCGCCTTTGTACAGCGCGCCCTCTCCAATTCGCGCAGAGACGCCGAGGCGCAGAGAGGTTGCGGACCGTGGCGCAGTCCCTTGCCGAGCATCGAAAATCCTGAATGGATGAGCGGAGCCTCCGCGTCTCTGCGTCTCTGCGCGAAAACGTGCACAGTCGCGACCGGCCGTCATCGAGGCTCCATGAAAGTGCCAATCAGACTTCAACGAGCGGAACCTGACGCGCGGAACAGCCGCTCCCCTCCAGGGGTTCTCCGACCAACGGCAGTTGGAGACCCCATGGCGCAGCAGGTCCGTCACTGTTCCTATTGGAACGCAACCGCGCCCGCGTCGGACTTCCCGGCGCTGGCGGGCGAACTGACGGTCGACGTCGCGATCATCGGCGGCGGTATCGCCGGGGTCACGACGGCGCGGGTGCTCAAGGATCGCGGGCTCAAGGTCGCGCTGATCGAGGCGCGGCGCGTCGGCGAGGAAGTGACCGGCAAGTCGACCGCCAAGATCACCTCGCAGCACAATCTCGCCTACACCACGATCGAGCGGAAATTCGGCGAGCGCGGCGCCCAACATTATGCCGAGGCGAACGAGGCCGGCCTGCGGATGCTGGCCGGTTTCGCCCAGCGCCATGCCATCGCCTGCCATCTCGAGCGCCGTCCCGCCTTCACCTACACCCGCGACGCGCGCGAGGTCGCGAACATCGAGCAGGAAGCCGCGCTGGCGCGGCTGCTCGGCCTTCCGGCGACGCTGACCAGCGACACCGGGCTGCCGTTCGCGGTGCGCGCGGCGATGCGCTGGGACGACCAAGCGCAATTCCACCCGGTCAAATTCGTCAAGGGCCTCGCCGCGACCCTGCCCGGCGACGGCTGTCATGTGTTCGAGCGATCGCGGGTGACCGACTGGGCGTCCGACCGGGTCGCCACCGACGCCGGGACGGTGCGCGCCGGGCATGTCGTGATGGCGACCCATTTGCCGCTCGGCCAGACCGGCCTGTTCTACGCCGAGACCCACCCGCATATGCATCCGGTGATCATGGGCCGGGCGGAGCCGGATCGCGTGCCCCCGGGGATGTATCTCAGCGTCGAGACCCCGCGCCATTCGACCCGCGGCCATGTCGACGAAGAAGGGCGGTCATGGATGATCTTCACCGGCCCGCACTTTCGCCACGGCCATGTCGACGGGGAGCGCGAAGCCTTCGCCGAGATCGAGCGCTTCGCCGCCGATCATTTCCACGTCGCCCCGGCCTATCACTGGACCAACGAGGATTATACCGCGATCGACCATGCGCCGTTCGTCGGCTGGTCGTCCTCGGCGCCCGGCGCCTGCCTGGTCGCGACCGGATTCAACGCCTGGGGCATCACCAACGGGGCGGCCGCGGCGATGCTGCTCGCCGACATCATCACCGACCGCGACAATCCCTGGCTCGAGCTTTACGACGCGCGCCGGATCAAGCCGATCGCCGGCGCCGCCGAATTCGTCAAAGGCAATGCCGAGGTCGCCGCCCATCTGATCGGCGGCTATCTTGCGCGCAAGCCGCACAGCTTCGCCGAGCTCGGACGCGGCGAGGCGGCGATCCTCAAGATCGACGGCGACAATGTCGCCGGCTATCGCGACCAAGACGGGCGGCTGCACGCGGTATCAGCGGCCTGCACCCATATGGGCTGCCTGGTCGGCTGGAACGAGAATGACCGGACCTGGGACTGCCCCTGCCACGGCTCGCGCTTCGCTCTGGACGGCACCGTGATTCACGGGCCGGCGGTCAAGGTACTGGCGGCGAAAGATGAAAGCGCCGAAGCGCTCGAAGAGGCTCAGGCGAGCCGGTCGGCGTAGAGGAAGCGACCCGGGCCGAGCCGGGCGAGCACCTGCTGCAGGCTCGAATGCGACATTGCGAAGCATCCTTCGCTGCGGCCGAGCCGGCCGTGCGCCTCGATCTGGTTGGGCTCCGCATACCAGGCGGAATGGACGACGATCGCGCGCGCCTCGGCATTGCTGTTGGAATGATCGAGACCGCGCACCCGCATCGAGCGGCCATATTGGCCCTGATAATAAGCGCCGGTGACATAAGCGCCGTCCGAGCTCGCTTCGGAGCCGACCGCGTTCGAGAAGCGGTGGAGGAAGCCGGTATGGCTTGGATCGGAGCCGCGGCCGTGCGCGACCAGGTGGGTCGTGACGCTGCCGTTGTTGGTGTCGACCAGATAGAAACGCGGCTCGCGCGAGGCGCGGGTGAAATCGGCGATGCCGACCGTGTCGACATGGACCAGCTCGGCGCGGTGCCGATCATAAGCGGCGCGGGCGCGGGCGACGATGCGCGGATCGACGATCGGGTCGACCTGGACGCGCGGGCGGGCCGGCACGAGATCGGGCAGGCGGCGCAGCGCCGCCGCCGGATCGACCGTCTGGGCGAGCAACGGCGAGCTGGCCATCAAGGCCAGGCCGCCGGTCGCGAGTCCTCCCTCGATCAACTGCCGACGCGTCAAAGACATTGAAACCCTCCCGGTGGACGACGAACTTAAGGTTTTTCCCCTTCTCTCTCAATGAGTAGAAGTACCGCGACCGACTCGGTTCATCGCGAGCGGAACGCCGTTCGCCGCAGGATTGGGCGAAAAGGTTAACGATCTGTTCCACATCGGGACGAGGCGTGTGGGAGCCGCGATGGAGCCGGGGAATCGCCAAACCGAGCCGGACAGACGCGGTTTGCACTAGGTCAGGCGCGCGGCGCCGAATTGCTCCCGAGCCTCGGCGGCCGCTTTCATCATCCTTCTGCCGGTTTCCTCGGCGGCGTCCGGGGTCAGGGTGACGGCGACTCCGTCCGGCCCCTCCACGATCACGTCGCCCTGTTCGGCGACGACGTCGCTGGGCTCGCCATGCGCGTTGAGAGCGTCCATCGGCCCATCCCTCCTGTGTCGCCAACCAACCTGTTGCAGTTCAATAGGTTCCGCGTCGCGGTGTGGGCGGCGTCTTCGATGGGGGTTGCTTGATCGGGATCAAGGTCTATTGCGGATCGAAGACCAAGAACCCGATTTAGGGCACAAGGGACGCGAGTCTCGTGGCGAAGGAAGAAACGCTGAATTCACCTTATGTGTATGTAGTGGACGACGACCGTGACATCCGTCGTTCGCTAAGCTTCATGCTGGGCGCCTCAGAAATCAGGTCCTATCCGTTCGGTTCCGGTGCCGATTTTCTTGAGGCGATCCCCGATCTCGAGCCCGGGTGCATCCTGCTCGACCTGCGCATGCCGCAAATGGACGGTTTCGAAGTCATGGCGGCGCTGGCGCGGCAGAATGTCGATTGGCCGGTGGTCGTGATGACCGGCCATGGCGAGGTGCCGGTCGCGGTCCGGGCGATGAAATTGGGCGCGATCGACTTCATCGAGAAGCCATTTTCGGAAGAAGCGCTGCTCGCCGGCCTCGGCAATGCCTTTCCGCTGCTCGAGCAACGGCTCGCATCGGGCCAGCGGCACAAGGACGCGCGCAAGCGGGTCGGGCAGCTCACCGCGCGCGAGACCGAGGTGCTCGAGGGGCTGCTCGCCGGCGAATCGAACAAGGAGCTGGCCGGACGTCTCGGCATCAGCCTGCGCACCGTCGAGATGCATCGCGGCAATATGATGGACCGGCTCGAGGTCGACAGCCTCGCCGAAGCGTTGACGCTCGCGCTCGACGCAGGGTTCAAGCCCGCGAAGAGCGGCGACTGAATCGGAGAGGAAAGATGGCGGAACAACAGGTCACATTGGCGGGCGGGTGCTTCTGGTGCACCGAGGCGGTGTTCAACGACGTGATCGGCGTCAGCCGGGTCGAGAGCGGCTATACCGGCGGCCACCTCGCGAGCCCGACCTACAAGCAGGTCTGCGGCGGCGATACCGGCCACGCCGAGGCGATCCGGATCAGGTTCGACGACGCGCAGATCAGCCTCGACGAGATCCTCGACATTTTCTTCGCCACCCACGATCCGACCCAGCTGAACCGCCAGGGCAATGATCTCGGCAGCCAATATCGCTCCGCCATCTTTCCCGATGGCGCGGCGCAGGCCGAGGCCGCGGCGCGCGCGATCGAGCGGGCCCGGCCCAATTGGCCGGCGCCGATCGTCACGACGATCGAGCCGCTCGGCGACTGGTGGCCGGCCGAAGATTATCATCAGGCCTATTGGGACGGCGAAGGGCAGAGCAATGCCTACTGCATCGCGGTGATCCCGCCCAAGCTGCAGAAGCTGCGCAAGAGCTTCGCCGCACGAGCCCGCCGCGCCGACGCCTGACCACGGGTCAACTCGCCAGCTTGGACAGCGCGAAGGCAGTGAGGAAACCGGAGACCGCGATCAGACCGGCATAGGATTGGGTGCCTTCGAACGCCTCGGGCACCATCGTGTCCACGATCATCGCCAGGATCGCTCCGGCCGCGACCGCCTGGATCGCGGCGACCACGCCCGGCGGCGACCCGAATAGGGCGACATAGCCGAGCCAGGCCGAAAGCCCGGCCACCAGCATCACCCCGGTCCACAACAAGAAGACGAAGGCCGCGCTGCGCCCTTCGGCTTTCATCCCCGCCGCGCTCGAAAGCCCTTCGGGAAGATTGGAGAGGAAGACCGCCACCACCGCGACGAGGCTGACCGCACCGCCTTCGAGCAGGCTGACGCCGATCACGAGCGATTCCGGAATTCCGTCGAGCAGGGCGCCGAGCGCCAGTGCGGCGCCGTTGTCGCCGTTTCGTGCCCTGTCCTCGCTGCGATGCGCGCCGCTGGACCGCTTGCGGTGCCGCGCGCCCCACAGGCCGAGCCCGAGATTGCCGATCGTGAACAAAGCGGCGCCGCCGATGAAGCCGAGCGCCACCGGCGCGAAGCCGCTCAATGAATGCGGCGAGCGCTGCCAGGCCTCGTCCATCAGGTCGAATGACAGCGCCGAGATCAGCACGCCCGCGCCGAACCCCATCACCGCGGCGATGGTGCGGCGCGAAAGCGGCGCAAGCCAGCCCAAAGCGGCGCCGATCAACAGCGCCGAGCCGCTGACCAGACCCCAGAATCCGGCTTGGAGAGCAGCAGGAATCATGGCCGCGGCTCCGCCGCACGACGAAGCCGGTCGTTGATCGCGGCGCCGAGTCCGGCCTCGGGGATCGGCGCGACCGCGATCCGCGTCCGGAGCTGTGCATCGGCCTCATGCAGGCGCTCGAACAGGTTCGCCGCGGCCTCGACCAGATCGCCCGCCGCGCTGAGGCTGGCATCGCCCGCAATCGCGCCGAAGCCGATCAGCCATTCGTCGGCCGCCGCCTCGGTCGCGTCGAGCCTGAGCGGCTTGGCCGGCGCATAATGGCTGGCGAGCTGTCCCGGCGCCTCGATCCGCTTTGCCGTGGCGACCGGCAAGCCGAGGTCGATCGGCCCGGGACGAAGCAATCGCAACCCGTCTGGCTCGACCGCGACGATGGTCGATTCGAGCCCGTGCGCGGTGGGCCCGCCGTCGATCACCAGCGGGATCCGGCCGCCAAGCCCGGCCATGACATGCGCGGCGCGGGTCGGGCTGAGCCGGCCGCTGGCATTGGCCGACGGCGCCGCCAGCGGCCGGCCCACCGCCTCGAGCAGATCGCGCATCGCCGGATGCGACGGCGCGCGCAGCGCGATCGTCGGCAGGCCCGCGGTGACCAGGGATGCGATCCGCGCGGGCGCGCGCAACGGAACGACCAGCGTCAGCGGGCCCGGCCAATGGCGCTCGGCGAGCACCTGGCCGGTCTCATCGATTTCTGCAATTTCAGAAGCTTCAGAAATATCTCTGACATGGACGATCAGCGGATTGAAGGACGGCCGGCCCTTCGCCGCGTAGATCCGCGCGACCGCGGCGCCGTTGGCGGCGTCGGCGGCGAGGCCGTAAACCGTCTCGGTCGGCAGCGCGACGGGTTGGCCGTCGGCGACCAGCCGCGCCGCCTCGGCGATCGCCGCCGGACCGTAAGCGAGGATGCGGGTGTTTTGCGCGCTCACCGCGCCGCGCTATAGCCGTGGCTGCAGCAGCGCAACTTGCGGGGGAGCCATGACCTACACGCCGCCGGTCGAGGAGCAGAGGTTCCTGCTACGGCACATCGTCGGGATCGACGAGCTGGCGGGGCACAATGCTTTCGCCGAGGCGACCCCCGATCTGGTCGACGCGATCCTGGTCGGCGCCGGCGAGTTCGCCGCCGGCGAGTTCGCGCCCCTGAACCGCGCCGGCGACGAGATCGGTGCCCGCTGGTCCCCTGACGGCGTGACCATGCCGCCGGGCTTCGCCGAAGCCTATCGCGCCTATGTCGCCGCCGGCTGGGGCTCGATCGCCGGCGATCCCGAATATGGCGGTCAGGGCCTACCTTTGTGCCTCGCCACGGTGGTGATGGAGGATCTCGGCTCGGCCAATATGGGCTTTTCGCTGGTGATGATGCTGACCCCCGGCGCGGTCGAAGCGCTCACCCATCACGGCTCGGAGGCGCTCAAGCAGGCCTGGCTGCCGAAGCTGATCAGCGGCGAATGGACCGGGACGATGAACCTGACCGAGTCGCAGGCCGGATCGGATGTCGGCGCGCTCAAGACCCGCGCCGACCCGGTCGGCGACGGCAGCTACCGGATCCGCGGCCAGAAGATCTTCATCACCTTCGGCGATCACGACATGGCCGACAATATCGTCCACCTCGTCCTCGCGCGCCTCCCCGACGCGCCTGACGGCACGAGGGGAATCTCCCTGTTCCTCGTGCCTAAGGTCCTGCCCGACGGTCGCGCCAACGACCTGCGCTGCGTCTCGATCGAGCACAAGCTCGGCATCCACGCCTCGCCGACCTGCGTCATGTCCTATGGCGATGAGGACCGATGCATCGGCTGGCTGATCGGCGAGGAGAATGGCGGGATCCGCGCGATGTTCACGATGATGAACAATGCGCGGCTCCATGTCGGCCTCCAGGGCGTGTCGATCGGCGAACGCGCGCTGCAGCAGGCGGTCGGCTATGCGCGGGAGCGGGTCCAGGGCAGCCGCGAAGGCCGGCCGGCGCGGATCGTCGAGCATCCCGACGTGCGGCGGATGCTGCTGCGGATGAAGGCGCTGACCCAGGCGGCGCGGGCGCTGGCTTATTATACCGCCGGCCAGACCGACCGCGCCGGGCTCGGCGACGACGCCGCCCGGACGCGGGCCGACCTGCTGACGCCTTTGCTCAAGGCCTATGGCACCGATGTCGGGGTCGAGGTCTCCAGCCTCGCCGTCCAGGTCCATGGCGGCATGGGCTATGTCGAGGAGACCGGCGCCGCCCAGCATTATCGCGACTCCCGGATATCGCCGATCTACGAAGGCACCAATGGCATCCAGGCCGCCGACCTCGTCGGCCGCAAGCTCGCGATCGAAGGCGGGGCGGTGCTGAAGACGCTGCTCGCCGACATCGCCGCCGACGCCGCGGACGAACCGTCGCTCCGGGCGCTCGCCGAGGCGTGCGGCCGGGTCGCGGCGCATCTGCTGGCGGCCGGCCCGGACGATCGGCTCGCCGCCTCCTATCCGTTCCTCACGATGCTCGCGACCGCGACCTCGGGCTGGCTGATGGCGCGCCAGCGCGCCGCGCTCGCCGACTATGACGGCGATCCCAATTTCCGCTCGATGAAGGACGCGGCGGCGCGTTTCTATCTCGATCAGATCGTGCCCGAAGCGCTCGGGCTCGAAGCCGCGGCGACCGCACCTGCGTCGGCACTCTATGCGGTGTCGGAAGAAGCCTTCGCCGCTTAACCCCTATTGTCGTCATGCCAGATTGACCTGGTGGGCAGCGCCCCGCACCGCCCAGTCATGCCGGGGGCATGACGTGCCGGATCAATGGCTGGCATCCAAGCAGTCTCGTCGCTTCCAATGCCGCTTGGACCCCAGCCTCCGCTGGGGTGACCTGGTTCGCTTCAAACTCGCCGTTCGAGATTGTGCTGGCGCTGGCCGACGGTGCGCCAGATGCGCGGCCCCTGGTCGACCCGGAACGCGCCCATCTTCTCGCTCGGCTGCTGCAGCTCGCGGCCGATCACATAGGATTTCGAGGTCTGGCCCATCAGGCCCTCGCCCCATTCGTAGAGGATGTTGACCGCAACGACGGGCACGAACAGCATGCGGTCCTCGAGCTGCACCGCGCGCATCTCGTCGACGGGCATCGCGACCTGGGCGGGAATGACTCCGGTGCTCTTGGCGGCGAGGCCCGGAAGGTTGAGCCGGGTGCTCTGGCGGCCGGCGGTGCGGAAGAAGCTGCCGATCTCGCGGTCCTGCTCACGGCCCGCATTGAACATCTTGACGTCGATCCGAAGGTTGCGTGCGGCGCTGTCGCCATTGTTCAGGACCGCCAGCTCGAACTCGACCACCGCCTCGGTCGCGGTGAATGTGGCGCGCTCGGTCTTGAATTCGAGCTCGAGCCACGGCCGCGGCGCTGGCGTCGTGCGCGGCGCAGGCGCGGGCGCGGGCGGCTGCACCGGCGGCGGCGCCGTCACCGGCTGCGCCGCGGGCGCTTCGGCATATGCCACCGCCTCGCGTCGACGCCGTCCGCGGAACAGCGCCAGGCCGAGCAGGGCCAGCAGCGCCAGCGGGACTGCGAGCGGCCAGTAGGACGAGAAAGGCGATGCGTCGCTCGCCGGCGGCGGCGCCACCGGCGCCGCGATCGGCGGCGCGGGCGCGACCGGCGTTTCGGACAGCGGCGCCGTCGAAGGTGCTGCGGCCGGGGGCGTGGGCGTAGGCCGGGTCGCGACGGGCGCCTGGGGCGCGGGAAGCGACGGCGTCGTCTGCGGCGCGGCGCGCGGCTGGACCCCGGCCGGGGGCGGCGGCCGGAGGACGACCGGCGGCGTGTTCGGTTGCGGCTGGGCCACGATGCGCCGCTGCGGCTGGAGCCGGAAGTCGCGCAGCTGCGGCGGACCGATCGCCGAATTGTCCTGCACCGGCGGCGGCAGCGGGGCGAGGCTCGGGGCCGGGCCCGGCGCCGGATCCTGCACCTGGACCGGCTGCTGCGCCTGTACCGGCACTGCCGCGCACAGCAGCCACGCGCCAAGCACGCCGAGGCTCCGCTCTATGATCATGTCCCGATTGATTGTCCGAAATCCCGCTGCAGCCGACGATCCGACGGCTCAGATAAGCGCCAAGGCGCAAGATTTTAACGACGAGTCAATGTCCTGACGCCGAACCGCCGCCGCACTGCGGCAAAACGGTCACAGTAGATGCGCGCCCTCCTCATGGCCGGGGCCATGATCCTCGGAATGGCCGGCGGCCTCGCCGCCGCTGCGCACCCGGGTGCAGCGCGCGATCAGCCGCTCCTCGCGGGTATAGCTTTCCTCGTCGGGCGACTCGGTCAGCAAGGCCTGCTCGCCGCGCAGCGTCCAGGCGAGCGGCGCGCCCTCATTTGTCTCGCTGCGATAGCGCACGCCATAGAGCGTCGGCGCCGCGCTCATCTCGGTCGTGCGGCCGTCATAAGTGACCCGCGCCTTGGCGTGGAGGAAGTCGTTGCCGCTCTCATAAAGCACCAGCGCCGGCCGGCCTTCGCCGCATTCATAAGGCACCACCGCGGGCCCGGAGGGCGGCGTGGTGAAGCCCGAGAGCAGCAGGAACAGAGCCGGCAATGCCGGTCCGCGAAGGGAAATCGCACCCATCGGCACCTCCATCGGCGAGGGGGTCATGGTGCGGCACCGCCGCCGCGAAATCAAGCGACCGGTGGCTGCGGCACCTTGAGTGGAACCTGGAGCGGCGGCTCGGGCGGCTGGTCCGTCAGCCGGACGACCAGGCTGTGGCCGCTGAACAGCGCCGTCAGCCCGACGGCGAAGGAAAGCAGGAAAGCGCGGAAAGGTGCGGTTTGCATGGTTTTCTACCGTCCGAAATTGGCTGCGGACTCAGTAGAAAAGCGATCGTTTCGGAGCAACAATCCTGGTCGCAGGATTTGTCGCTTTGGTCGATGAATCGCTAAGCGAGAGCCCGATCGACCAGATCGGCGGGCTCGAGGCCGAGCCGGCGCATGTGCGCAACGATGCTGGGCCAGCGATTTTCGAGGAAGTCCTTGCGCTCGGCATTGCGCAACCGCTCCGCCGCGCCGGTGGCGGCGAACATGCCGACGCCGCGCCGCACCACGACCAGTCCCTCGTCCTGGAAGCCCTGATAGGCCTTGGCGACAGTCAGCGGATTGGCGCCGAAATCGGCGGCGAGGCTGCGCACCGAGGGCAACGGATCGCCGTCGCGGACGCGGCCGTCGAGGATCATCGCCGCGATCGTGTCGCGCAGACGCAGATAGACGGGACGTTCCTCGCTCATCCCGTCATAGTGTGCTAACACAGTAGCGGGGTCAAGCGAAAATTCAGGGCGCGCTTCTGCCGTCCCATTCCGAGATCACTTCGTCGGCCTCCGGCCGCAGCCGCTCCTCGAGCGGCACGCCGGGGGTGCCGAGGAAGATGAAGCCGGCGATCCGCTCGGGCGGCGCGCCGAACGCGCGCAGCACCGCGTCCGAATAAGCCGCCCAGCCGGTCACCCAGCCGCCGGCATAGCCCATCGCATGGGCGGCGGTGAGCAGGTTCATGCAGGCCGCGCCGCACGACAATTGCTGCTCCCAGGCCGGAATCTTGTGATCCGGCGTCGGGCTCGACAGCGCGACCACCAGCTCGGGCGCCTGGCGGGCGAAGCGGTCATTGGCTTCGAGCTCGAGCCGTCCGGGCGCGGGATTGTCGATCCGATAGGCGGCGTCGAGCAGAGCGGCGAACGCGTCGCGCCGGTCCTGGCCGACATGGACGAAGCGCCAGGGATGGAGCTTGCCATGATCGGGGCTGCGCGCGGCGATTTCGAGGATCCGGCGCAGCTCGTCGGGGCTGGGCCCTGGGGCGACGAGATCGCGCGGGCGGCCCGAGCGGCGGGTCTGCAGCAGCGCCAGCATCGAGGATCGATCATTGAACATCGCGGTCCGCTAACAGGGCAGGCCCCGGCCCACAATCCCACCGCAATATCCCGCTTCACAAGCTCGAAATCGCCGCTAGGCTGCCGCGCGCTGCCGACAAGAGACGCCGCCAAGTGAAGCGGCTCCGTGAGGAGAGATCTATGGTCAACGTCGCGCCCGATTCCACGACGGAGGGCGAGCGTCCCGACGTCAGCCGCAGCGACCAAGGCTCCTGGTTCGAGCATCCCCGGCAATTGAAGCGGCTGTTCACCACCGAGATGTGGGAGCGGTTCGGCTATTACGGCATGCGGGCGCTGCTGACGCTCTATCTCGCCGAGCATTTCCTGTTCAGCGACCAGACCACCACCGGCCTCTATGGCGGCTTCACCGCCCTGGTCTATCTGACGCCGCTCGTCGGCGGCCTGCTCGCCGATCGCTATCTCGGCTCGAAACGATCGGTGAAGTTCGGCGCGGTGCTGATGGCGCTGGGCTATTTCACGCTCTGCTTCGGCGGTGAGGCCGCCAGGCCTTATGCCTTGGTCGACGGCCAGCGCTACGAAGTGGCCAATGCCGGCGAGGGCGACGCCCGCCAGCAGTTCATCGTCGCCGGCGATCAGCGGCTGCTGATCCGCGGCAATGAGGACCGCTCGGTCTCGCTGCTCGCCGCCGACGGTCGCGAGGTGCGGCACGTCGCGGCCGGCGGGTTCGAGCCGCAGGGCGAACGCTCGAGCTTCTTCACCATGCTGATGCTGATCGCCTTGTCGATGGTCGCGGTCGGCAACGGCTTCTTCAAGCCCAACATCTCGACCATCGTCGGCTCGCTCTACGAGCAAGGCGATCGGCGGCGCGACGCCGGCTTCACCATCTTCTACATGGGCATCAACCTCGGCTCCCTGATCTCGCAATTCTTCTGCCCGATGCTCGCCGAAGGGGTCGGCTGGTGGGCCGGCTTCGGCCTCGCCGCGATCGGCATGCTCTGCTCCTGGGCACTGATCCAGTTCGACGGCGGCCGCCTCCAGGGCTATGGCGAACGGCCCGCCGACGCCCCTGCCAATCGCGATTTCCTGATCTATCTCGGCGCGATCGCTGCGGTCCCGGTGGTCTGGTTCATGTTCTACAATCTGATGAACTATGTCCCGCCCGAGGCCGGCTCGGGGATCGTCGGCTACGTCATGTCGCTGCCGATCATGGGCAAGATCCTGTTCGGCACCTTCCTGCTCGCGGTCCCGGCGATCCTGATCTGGTCGCGGCTCAAGGGCTCGCGCCAGGAATTCCAGATGATGGTCTGCGCGATGGTGCTGATCGTGTTCAACGTCGTGTTCTGGACGCTGTTCGAGCAGGCCGGCTCGTCGCTGACCCTGTTCGCCGACCGCAACACCGACCTCGCTTTGAGCTGGACCGCGCCTCTGTTCGCCACCTTCCGCGCGACTCCGTTCACTTATTATCTTGCCGCGGCCGGGATCTCGTTCGGCATTTCCTGGGTCGCCTGGTGGTTCTTCGCCCATGGCGAGGATGCAGCCACCAAGTGGACGATGGCGATCGGTTTCCTGGTCGTCGCGGCCCTCGCCACGGTCGGTCTCGCTTACGCCAGGAACGGCCTGATCGAGCAGCCGATGTACGTGATGCCCGCCGGCCAGACCCAGATCTTCAACGCCTTGTTCATCGTGCTGCTCGCGCCGGTCTTCAGCCTGCTCTGGAACGGGCTCGCCAAGCGCGGCCTCGAGCCCTCGATCCCGATCAAATTCTCGCTCGCGCTGATGGGCGTCGGCGCCGGCTTCCTGTTCCTGGTGTGGGGCGCCAATTTCGCCGGGTCGGACTTCAAGGTCGGCCTGTCGTGGCTCGCCGGCCTCTATCTGATCCACTCGATCGCCGAGCTCTGCATTTCGCCGGTCGGCCTGTCGATGATCACCAAGCTGTCGATCGCGCGGATCGTCGGGCTGATGATGGGGGTCTGGTTCCTGTCGATCTCGGTCGCGCAATATGTCGCCGGCGCGGTCGCCCAGGTCGCCAGCGTCGAGACCGTCGGCGGCCAGGTCACCAACCTCCAGGTCAGCCTCGACACCTATTCCGGCGTGTTCTGGAACATCGGCATGATCTCGGTCGGGATCGGCGCGTTCCTGCTGGTCATTTCCCCGCTCCTCAAGAGGTGGATGCATGGTGTCAAATAGGATGCGTCTGGCGGGGCTCGGCCTCGTTGTCGCCGCGGCCCTGGTCGGCTGCGCAAGCACCCGGAGCACGGCGGACTCGACCCCGCCGCCGGCCGCCGCGCGGCCGCAGCGTTACACCCCGCCGGACGACCCCTATCCGTCGACCTACCACCCCTATCCCGGGGTGCCGACCGCGATCACCGGCGCGACCATCTTCGACGGCGAGGGCGGCCGGATCGAGAACGGCACGATCGTGCTTGCCGAGGGCCGGATCCAGGCGGTCGGCGGGGCAGACACGCCGATCCCCGAAGGCGCGGTGCGGATCGACGGCGCCGGGCGCTGGGTGACTCCGGGCGTGATCGACGTCCACAGCCATCTCGGCGACTATCCCAGCCCCGGGGTCGAGGCGCATAGCGACGGCAACGAGGCGACCAGCCCGGTCCGTCCCGAAGTCTGGGCCGAGCACAGCGTCTGGCCGCAGGATCCCGGCTTCAGCCGCGCGCTCGCCAATGGCGGCATCACCACCCTCCAGGTCCTCCCCGGCTCGGCCAATCTGTTCGGCGGCCGCGGCGTCACGTTGCGCAACGTCCCCGGACGGACGGTGCAGTCGATGCGCTTCCCCGGCGCGCCGCGCGGGCTCAAGATGGCCTGCGGCGAGAACCCCAAGCGCGTTTATGGCGGCCGGAATCAGATGCCGCAGACGCGTATGGGGAATATCGCCTTGATGCGGCAGACCTGGCAGCGCGCGGTCGAATATCGCGAGCGCCGCGCCCGCGACCCCAATACCGCGCGCGATATGGCGCTCGATACTCTGGTCGAAGTGCTCGAAGGCCGGATGCTGGTCCACAACCATTGCTACCGCGCCGACGAGATGGCGCTGATGCTCGACATGGGCCGCGAGTTCGGCTTCCGCATCGCTTCGTTCCACCACGCGGTCGAAGCCTACAAGATCGCCGATCTGCTCCGCGAGGCCGGGACCTGCGCCGCGATGTGGGCCGACTGGTGGGGCTTCAAGATGGAATCCTACGACGCGATCAACGAGAATATCCCGCTGGTCCACAATGCCGGCGCCTGCGCGATCGTCCATTCCGACGATTCCAACGGCATCCAGCGCCTCAACCAGGAAGCGGCCAAGGCGCTCGCCGACGGCCGGCGGATGGGGATCCGGATCAGCGACGAGGTCGCGTGGCGCTGGCTTGCGATCAATCCCGCCAACGCGCTCGGCATCGCCGACCAGACCGGCTCGCTGCGCGCCGGCAAGCGCGCCGACGTCGTGCTCTGGAACGGCAATCCGTTCAGCGTCTACACCCGTCCGCAGCAGGTCTGGATCGACGGCGCCCTGCTCTACGACATGAACAATCCTGCGCTGCGCCCGGTCTCCGATTTCGAGCTCGGCCAGCCCGGCGAAGGAGACGTCAAATGACGCGCCTCGCAATCCTGCTGGCGGGGATCGCCATGCTCGCCGCCGCGCCCGCCACCGCCGAGACGATTGCGATCACCGGCGGCCGCGTCGTCGTCGGCGACGGCTCGGACCCGATCGACGGCGGCACAGTGGTGATCCGCGACGGCCGGATCGTCGCCGCCGGCGCCCATGTCGCGATTCCCGCCGGCGCGACGACGGTCGACGCAAGCGGCCGCTGGGTGACTCCGGGGATCGTCGCCGGCTTCTCGCGGATCGGGCTGGTCGAGGTCGACGCGGTCGACGCGACCAACGACGCCCAGGCCGCGACCTCGCCGTTCAGCGCCGCGATCGACGTCGTCCCGGCGATCAATCCGCAATCCTCCTCGATCGCGATCAACCGGGCCGCCGGCGTCACCCGCGCCGTGGTCTCGCCGGCCACCGGCCGCTCGATCTTCGCCGGCCAGGGCGCGGTGATCGATCTCGGCGGCGACATGGAGCCGGTCACTCGCGGCCGCCTGTTCCAGTTCGTCGAGCTCGGCGAGGACGGCGCCGGCGATGCCGGCGGCAGCCGCGCCTCGGCCCATGTCCTGCTGCGCAACGCGCTGCGCGAGGCGCGCGACCTGCGCGCCCCGATCGGCAGCGCCGGCGCGCGCAGCCTGCGCCAGGCGCCGTCGGACGCGCCGCCCGAGGACCTTGCCGAAAATCCCTATCTGCTGCCCGGCGCGCAGCGTTCCGACGACGTGCTGCTGACCCGGTTCGACGCCGCCGCTTTGGTGCCGGTGCTGCAGGGCCGGCAATTGCTGCTGATCCATGTCGAGCGCGCCAGCGATATCCTCCAGACCCTCGCGCTGCGCCGCGAATTCCCGCGGCTGCGGCTGGTGCTGGTCGGCGCCGCCGAAGGCTGGCGGGTCGCCGACCGGATCGCCGCGGCGCGGGTGCCGGTGATCGCCAATGCGCTGACCGACCTGCCCTCGAGCTTCGAGCAGCTCGCCGCGACCCAGTCCAATGTCGGCCGGATGCGCGCCGCTGGGGTCGAGGTCGCGATCGGCATGATCAATGACGACGAGGCCCGCCAGGTCCGGCTGTCGACCCAATATGCCGGCAATCTGGTCGCCATCGCCCGCGTCCCCGGCCATAGCGGGCTGAGCTGGAACGAGGCGTTCGCCGCGATCAGCGCGGGGCCGGCCGAAGCGCTCGGCCTGGGCGGCGAGATCGGCTCGCTGCGCCCGGGACGGCGCGCCGACGTCGTGATCTGGGACGGCGATCCGCTCGAGCTCGCCACCGGGGTCGAGGCGGTGTGGATCGACGGCGTCCGCCAGAGCCTCGACAACCGCCAGACCCGGCTGCGCGACCGCTACCGCCAACCGCAGGAAGGCGCGCTGCCGCACGCTTACGATCCGCGATGACGGCAACGGTCAGCCTCGCCCTGGCCACTTTGGCCTTTGTCGGCACGCATCTGCTGATGTCCCACCCGCTGCGCGCCGGCCTCGTCGCGCGGCTCGGCGAGCGCGGCTTTCTCGGCGCTTATACTCTGGTCTCGTTCGCCGCTCTGGGCTGGATGATCGTCGCGTGGCGCGCCGACATCGGGTCGGTGCCGCTGTGGATCGCGCCCTTATGGTGGTGGCCGATCGCCTCGACGCTCATGCTGGCCGCGAGCGTGCTGCTGGTCGGATCGCTGATCCGCAATCCGGCCTTTCCCACCAGCGGCCCGCGGCCCGCCGAGATCCCGCCGCCGCGCGGGGTGTTCGCGATCACCCGCCATCCGATGAATGTGAGCTTCATGCTCTGGGCGCTGGTTCACATCTCGCTGTCGGGCAGCGCGCGCAACCTGATCGTCGCGGGCGGCATCTTCCTGCTCGCTTTGGCCGGTTCGATCGGCCAGGATCGCAAGAAGGAAATGCTGCTCGGCGCGGCCTGGCGCGACTGGATGGCGCGGACCTCGTTCGTCCCATTCGCCGCCCTGCTCCGGGGCCGCGCCGCCTGGCGCAACGCCGCGCCGCACCCGATCGCTTTGGTCGGCGGCGTCGCCTTGTGGGCGATCGTCACCTCGTTCCACGCGCCCCTGGTATCGCCGCTCGGGGATCTGCTGCGGTTCTGATCCTCCCCTGCATTTGCAGGGGAGGGGAGGATAGGGATCGCCTCAGGCGGCGTCGGAGATTTGGGCGCGGCGGCCGGAGCGGAGGAAGGTCTCGAGCTCGTCGGCGGGCATGGCGTGGGCGTAGAGATGGCCCTGGAGCGCGTCGCAGCCCGCTTCGAGCGCGATCTGCTCTTCCTCGCGGCACGAGACGCCCTCGGCGACCACTTCGAGGTCCATCGCATGGCCGAGCGTGACCGCGGCGCGGATGATCGCGATGCTCTGGTCGCGCGCGGCGATATCGATGAACGAGCGGTCGAGCTTGATCTTGTCGACCGGGAAGCGGCGCAGGCAGCTCAGCGACGAATAGCCGGTGCCGAAATCGTCGAGCGCGATGCGGAAGCCGTCGCTGCGCAGCTGCTGGATCGACTGGCTGCACAGCGAGCCATGCTCGATGAACAGGCTCTCGGTGATCTCGAGCTCCATCTGGCCGGGCTCGATTCCTTCTTCGCCGACGATCCCGCGCAGGATCGCGGGGAAGGACGGATCGCGGAACTGAACCGGCGACAGATTGACCGCGACCGTAAGCTCGGGCCGGCGCTTGGCCATCTTGCAGGCGTCGCGGAAGGCGATCAGGCCGAGCTGGTCGATCACGCCGCATTCCTCGGCGATCGGGATCACTTCGGACGGAGGCACCTGGCCCAGAGTCGGGTGGAACCAGCGCAGCAGGCCTTCGAGGCCGACGACGGTGCCGTTGCCGCCTATGATCGGCTGGTAGTGGAGCTCGATCGACGAACCGCCGCGCAGCTCGGTGCGCAGGCTCGATTCGATCTGGTCGCGGCGCTGGACGTCGGCATCCATCGCCTCGGTGAAGATCCGGAAGCAGTCGCGGCCGGCGGCCTTGGCGCGGTACATGGTGATGTCGGCCTTGCGCAGCAGCTCGGACGCCTCGGCGACCTCCTTGCTGGCGAAGACGGCGCCGATGCTGACCCCGACCCGCGCCTCGCGCTCGCCGATGATGAACGGCTCGCGGATGGTGGCGATGATCCGCTCGCAGAGGCGGCGGACGTCGGCCTCGCCCTTCGGGCTGACCTGGACGATGGCGAATTCGTCGCCGCCGATGCGGGCGACGGTGTCGGTCTCGCGGATCAGCGAGCGCAGCCGCTCGCCGACCTCGGTGACCAGCCGGTCGCCGGCATTGTGGCCGAGCGTGTCGTTGACCTGCTTGAAGCGGTCGAGATCGAGCATCAGCAGGGCGACCTGCTCGCCGCTGCGGCGATAGCGGGTCAGCGCCTGGCTGAGCCGGTCTTCGAGCAGAGCGCGGTTGGCGAGCCCGGTGAGCTGATCGTGCAGCGCCTGGTGCTGCGCGGCTTCCTGGCGCTGTTCGAGCTCGGTGACGAGATCGACGATCGAGCGGTAGAGGAACGACATCACGAGGACCACGGCGACCGCCGAGGTCAGCGCGATCGGCCAGATCGTGCTGAACAGCTCGATGCGCGAGCTGGCATCGTCCTTGACGATGCTCACCGTGGCGAAATTCGTCAGGATGAGCGTCGTGACAGCGGCCGAAACGATCGGCGGTCCGACTTTGCGTGAATAACCCACGTCATTCTCCCCCGCGGTGACGGAGGAATTACCAGAGGAAGGGTTAATAAATTGCTCAGGAACGGAGGAGCAGAAGGGCCGATCGGCGGCGGGGATTTTGTGATCCACTTGCCGTCATGCCAGCGATTGGGCAGGCCCGTCATGCCCCCGGCATGACTGCGCAATGCGGGGCACTGCGCACCTGCCCAATGGCATCCAGGCGGCCTTGTCAAACCGGATACAATATGGACCCCAGCTTTCGCTGGGGTGACAATTAGGCCTAGCGTGGGTCCAAACGCGCGATCAGGGCCTGGGCGGCGGCGGGGTTGCGGACCTTGGCGCCGCTGATGAAGAAGACGTAGGTCTCGCGCGGCTCGGCCTGGTCGGCGGCGGCGCCGGCATGGGGCAGGCCGGCCGGGCTCCGGCCCGTCACCCAGTCGCGCGCGATCTGCGCCCAGCGGTCGAGCTCGGCGGGGCTGTAGCCGGCCGGTTCGTCCTCGCGGGCGCGCTGCAGCCGGGCATAGACGAAGTCGGCGGTGAGATCGGCGATCTTGGGATAGGTGTCGTGGTCGGCGAAGACGATCGCGACCCCGGCCGCGCCCGCCATCGCCACGAACTCGCGGCAGGCGAAGCTTTCGTGGCGGACCTCGAGCGCATGGCGCAGGGTCAGCCCGTTTTGCCTGATCGGGAGCAAGGTCAGGAACGCCCTCAAATCCTCGGGATCGAACTGCTTGGTCGGCGCCAGCTGCCAGAGGATCGGGCCGAGCTTGTCGCCGAGCTCGGTGAAGCCCTGGGCGCAGAACTTGCCGATCGATTCCGCGGCGTCGCCGAGAACCCTGCGGTTGGTGCAGAAGCGCGACGCCTTGATCGCGAAACGGAAGCCGTCGGGCACCATCTTCGCCCAGCGCGCGAACAGCTCCGGGGTCTGCAATTTGTAATAAGTGGCGTTGATCTCGGTCGCATTGAGCTGCTGGCCGACATGTTCGAGCTGCCGGGTCCTGGGCAGCCCGGCGGGAAAGAAGGTCCCGCGCCACGGATCGAAATCCCAGCCGCCGATGCCGACATGGATCCTGCTCATTGGGGGGTGGTAGCGGGTTGGAGGGGTTGGGGCTACCGGGGCGGCGGTGTTTCCGGTCGGCGGCTGTCTTGAACCCCTTTTTGCCACCCCTCCACCGCCTTGGGCGGTCCCCCTCCCCGTTCCGGGGAGGATTTTTTACGGCACGCCCGGGAAGCGGGCGAAGTCCCGGGCGGTGACGGCGTCGAGCTCGGCGCGGTAGCGGGAATAGGCTTCGTGGCTTTCCTCGATGCGGCCGAAGAGCGGGGGCTCCGCGGCGGGGTCGAGGCGGAGCAGGGCGATCGGGCAGCAGGCGGGGACGAGCTGCGAGCCGTGGCCGAACAGCAGGGTGGTGAGCACACCGTAGAGCGCGCCGGCGCGGGTCGGGCGGCTGAGGATCACCAGCCGGTACTGGCCGCCTTCGCTGGTGACGAGATAGACGTGGCCGGAGAGGTGCGGCAGCGACACGACGCCGTGCTGGGCGAAGCTGTCGCTGCGTTCGGATTCGGCGAAGACCAGCCGCGAGGTCCCGGGATCCCAGGCGATCGTGGTCACGAAGGCGTGGATCCCCGGCTCGGCGTTGAACAACGGCCGCACCGTCAGATAGCGGCCCTCGAGCCAGCGCACCGCGCTGTAGGAATAGCCGCCGAGCTCGTCGGGCGCGTCGTCGCTGATCGGGAGCGCCGGCTGGGTCTGGCCGCGCAGCGACGTGCCGAGCGCTTCCTCGAGCCGGATCACCGTCGCCAGGGTGAACGAGCGGCGGCCGGACAGCGCCTTTTCCAGGGTCGAGATGCTGATCCGCGCCAAATCGGCCAGCGCCTGGCGCGAGATCCGCCGGCGGGCCAGCTCCTCGCGGACCTTGCGCGCGATCTCCTCGGCGCGCTGCTCGTCAAGCCAGATGTCGTGAAGCATCCTTATTCCCGCCTCTCCGCACAAAACCGTACATATCCGCACAAGTAAGCACCGGCCAGCCGGTTTGCGTCGCGGCCGGCGGATCGCGGCGAAACATTGGGGACATTGATCGTGGCTGTGCGGGACGCCGGCGCTCTAATTGCTCAGGCTCCAACAGTCCGGAGCCGATCGATGTCCGCTTCATCCCGTGCCAATCCCCTTCGCGCCCTGCGCGAATCTTCTACTCAATTCATCGACGAAACGCAACGGTTCGTCGCACCCACACGCCGCAGGGCGGTCGGCCTCGCGATCCTGTTCCTGCTGTCGCTGGCGGGGATCGCCGCGGTCACCGCGAGCCGCGCCGCCGACGGCGACGCCGCGCCCGACGCGATCGCCGCCGGCACATTGATCCTCCAGCCGCGCGGCACCACCGAGGCGCTGCCCGCGGTCCGGCTCGGCACCCATTTCGAGGTCCGGGTCAGCGGTCCGATCGCCCGCACCCGCGTCGTCCAGGCGTTCCGCAACACCGGCCGGACCTGGGCCTCGGCGACCTATCTCTATCCGCTGCCCGAGGGCGCCGCGGTCGATTCGCTGAAGATGGTGGTCGGCCAGCGGATCATCATCGGCGAGATCCGCCGCCGCGCCGAGGCCGCCGAGATGTACGAGCGCGCCCGCGCCGCGGGCCAGAAAGCCGCTTTGGTCGAGGAGCAGCGCCCCAACATGTTCACCAACCGCATCGCCAACATCGCCCCGGGCGAGACCATCCTGATCGAGATCGAATATCAGGCGCCGGTGCGCGTGCGCGGCGGCGATTACAGCCTGCGCCTGCCGCTCGTGGTCGGCCCGCGCTACGTGCCGCCGCAGAGCATCGACGGCGAGGCGGCGCTGGCCGACGCAAGGGCGGTCACCGCCCCGATCGCCGATCCCAGCCTCGGGCCGATCAACCCGGTGTCGATCGAGGTCCACCTCCAGCCCGGCTTCCCGATCGCCAACCTCGCCAGCCCCTATCACCGGATCGACACGAGCGACGGCGGCGATGACGGCAATGGTCGGGGCGGCCGGATCGTCCGGCTCGCCGCCGGCGAGGTGCCCGCCGACCGCGACTTCGAGCTGAGCTGGCGCTCGGCGGCCGCCGACACCAATGTCGGCCTGTTCCGCGAGCGGCGCGGCGATGCCGATCATCTGCTGGCGATGGTGACGCCGCCGGCCGAGGACCGCCGCCCGGCGGCAAGGCCGCGCGAGATGATCTTCGTCATCGACAATAGCGGATCGATGGGCGGCGATTCGATGGTCCAGGCCAAGCAGAGCCTGCTCCACGCGCTGAGCACCCTGACCCCGGCCGACCGCTTCAACGTCATCCGCTTCGACGACACGATGACCATGCTGTTCGAGGCGCCGGTCGCCGCGACCCCCGACCAGGTCGCGCTCGCCGAGCGCTTCACCCGCGCGCTCGAGGCCAATGGCGGCACCGAGATGCTGCCGGCGCTGCGCGCGGCCCTGATCGACCCGACCCCCGCAGACGGCCGGGTGCGCCAGCTGATCTTCATGACCGACGGCGCGATCAGCAACGAGGCCGAGATGCTCGCCGCGCTCGGCCAGTCGCGCGGCCGCAGCCGGGTGTTCATGATCGGCATCGGATCGGCGCCCAACGCCAACCTGATGAACCGGATGGCCGAGGTCGGCCGCGGCAGCTACGTCAATATCGGCGACACCAGCGAGGTGAACGCGCGGATGACCGACCTGCTCGATCGGCTGACCCGGCCGGTGGTCACCGACCTCGAGGTGCGGATCGCGGGCGCCCAGGCCGAGCTCACCCCGAGCCAGCTTCCCGACCTGTATGCCGGCGAGCCGCTGGTGGTGTTCGCCCGCGGCGCTTCGCTGAGGCAGGGCACGCTCGAGATCAGCGGCCGGATCGGTGGGCGCGAATGGCGCCGTTCGGTGCCGCTCGCCGAGGCGGTCGAGGGCACCGGGATCGCCGGGAGCTGGGCGCGGCGGCGGATCGCCGAGATCGAGGTCGCCGCGACCTTGGGCACGATCGAGGCGGGGCCGGCGGCCGACGCGATCGCGCGGCTCGGGCTCGACTTCGGCCTGGTGACGAGCGAGACCAGCCTGGTCGCGGTCGACCGCACTCCGAGCCGGCCGCGCGGCGCGCGGCTGACCCAGGAGGAGCTGCCGATCAACCTGCCACACGGCTGGGACTTCGACGTGCTGATGAACGGCAATCCCGACGCCGCGGGCCCCGCCGACGGGACGATGCCCGCGGAGGCGGCCGAACTATTGGAGCTGCCGCAGACCGGCACCGACGCCGCGACGATGGTGAAGATCGGGCTGGTGCTGATGCTCCTCGCGCTGGGCGGGCTGATCGACTTCCAGATCGGCGAGAAAGGCGAGGCCCCGTCGCGGCGGCCGACGCGGCGGATCGTGGCGAAGGTGCGGGGTCTGGTGCGCCGGGTTTGGCGAGGGAGGGTGTGGGCGTGAACGCCGCCTCCCCTTCCTCTCCTCTTTCCGCCCCCGATTTCCCGGGGGAGGGGGACCGCGAAGCGGTGGAGGGGGCTTCTCCGCCGGAAAGAAGCCCCTCCCCCACCCTTCGGGTGGTCCCCCTCCCCTGCAACCGCAGGGGAGGAAAGGGATTTCGCGCCCTCGCCCGCCTCCCCTTCCTGATCCTCGCGCTGGCCGGGCTGTGGCTGATCGGCCAGGGCGCGGCGATCCCGGCCAAGGCGTGGCTCGCCCAGATCCTGCTCGAGCGGGCGTTCGAGCGCAGCCTCGCCGCCGGCGCGCCGGCGCGGCCCTGGCCCTGGGCCGACACCGGGCCGATCGCCCGGGTCAGGGTGCCGCGGCTCGGGGTCAGCGAGATCGTGCTGTCGGGCGGATCGGGCCAGGCGATGGCGTTCGGCCCAACCCTGCTCCCCAATAGCGGCACCTTGGGCGCGCGCGGCACCGCGGTCTTCGCCGCCCATCGCGACACCCATTTCGCCTTCCTCGCGCGGCTGCGCCCCGGCGACCTCATCCTGGTCGACGACCTTGCCGGCCGCACCCACGCCTTCCGCGCCGGGCGCGGGCGGGTGGTGCGCTACGATGCGTTCGGCGTCGACCGCCACGCGGCGCGGCCGAGCATTGCGCTCGCGACCTGCTGGCCGATCGGCGGCAGCGGCCGGGGGCCGTGGCGCTATGTGGTGCGGGCGGAGACGGTGCGGGGAAATCCCGAGCCGGTTTAGGTTGCATCGATGTTCGGCTCTCAAAGACCAAATTCCCTCTCCCCTTGCGGGGTGAAACAGTCTGGGGGACTGTTTCACGGTAGGGAGAGGGGGTGCGGCCGAAGCGGCTCGATGCCGCTGAGGGCTCGCTGCGCTCGCTCCCCCTCTCTCCAGCTATCAGCCCGGCGGACCATGTCCCACATGGTCCTTTGGATCCGGGCTGATCCCGCAAGGGGAGAGAGGGCCAGGCGGGCTGCAACAAGCGAAGAGCGCCGGCTCTCAACCGTCGCGGCCGTGATTCGGATGAAAGCCGAAACGGCGCTCGGCCGCCTTGCGCGCGGCGATCGCTGCTTCCTTGGTCTCGAAACTTCCCAGATAATAAGCGCGTCTGCGATAGGTGATCCCGGCCCACCATTTGCGGCCCTGGCGGTAAACGCCGATCGCTCCGCTGCTGTTGGTGACCGGCCGTTTCAGGTTGCGGTTGTTCCCGCCGTCACGCACCTCGCGGAGATTGGTGATGCGATTGTCGTCGCGGACGCCATTGATGTGATCGATATGCTGCTCGGACCAGCGGCCATGATGGATCGCCCAGGCGACGCGATGGGCGTAAACATAAACGGAAAGCAGACAACCCTGGCGGTAACCGTGCGTCCGGGATGTAAAGGCGGGCTTCCCGGCATAGCGCGCGTTCCACTTACGCGCCTTGGCGGCAACCGCCGCGGGAGGCTCGACGAACATTTCGAGCGGCCGCTCGCGCCAGAACAGTTCGCCGGTCTGGGGATCGTAGCGCAGCAAGGCGCGCAGCTGCGCGGGATCGAGCCCGCGCAAGGCAAGGCCCTCGGGATCGTACATAAGCAGGATTTCCATGGCAGAGCGCCGCTGCTGCTGGGCCGCGCGGCATGCGCGCAGGGATCAGGGCGGCGGAGAATGAGCCGGGCGATTGGGCGTGGGAGCCGACACGAATGGCCGTGCCCCGGAGCTGCCTCTGGCGAGTATCATTTATTTATGACATTTTGCGTTACGAAGTCAAGCTGAATCTTTGCGTTTCCCTAGCGAACTTGTGCCCCGGCTAACGTCCTCTGCGTCGCCTTGACCCGCGATAGCTATCAGCGCCGCGACCGCGATAGGGTTCACACGCGACACCATCACCGTCACGATCTAGCGCAGGGCGATATCCAGGCTCGCCAACTCGTAAAGGTGCAGCGCCTGCTGCACGTGCATCGTCGCATCGTGCAAAATAGACATCGGCGCTGGCTTTTGACCGGCCAACACGACCTTGCGCTTCCAATGCCGACCAGCCGGCAACCAGCCACGTTCCACCAAACGCCAGCGTCGATGCACCCAAAGTGAAGAAGAAAAAGTGGCGGCTCATAAAGTAAGATTAGAAAATGATCGTTGACACTCTGTTAGCAGGTGAGCTTGCCCAGTTCGCCGGCTCTGCTACCCTGTGTGAAGTCCGGGACAGCGAGGGGGTAAGGTGGCGAGGGGTGTGTTTCTGCATCGGGAAGACTCTCGCTACGATGACCTTCCCGCTGAACGATATCAATTCCCGCGACAGTATCTCAGCCGAGCCTCACAATTCATCGGCGATTGGATCATCTACTACGAACCTCGGCGCGGCCCCACCGGCAAAGGCTATTATGCCATTGCCTGCGTCGAGCGGATCATTCCCGACCCTTCCGCGCCAAACATGTTCTTGGCGCTAATCGAGCCTGGCAGCTACTTGCCTTTCGAGCAGCCCGTGCCCTTCTCCGGTGCGGCGGGGATCGCCGAGCGCGGCGTGCTCAACGAAGAGGGCCGAATTTCGGGCCGGGTCCGGGCAGCAGTGCGTCCCATCTCGATCGAAGATTTCAACCGCATCTTGGATCTCGGAATTCCCGGCGAAAGCCCACTTCTACCCCGCGCCGGAACGTCCTTCGAGCTACCGCTCGCTGGCGTCCTTCGAGAACAGCCCGAGCCGTTTCAGTTCGATACGGAGCGCGAACGGGTCGGCTATTACAGCTCTCGTGTGGTCCGCGACCGTATCTTCCGCCGCATCGTCCTCGAAGCCTATGACTGCCGCTGCGCCATGACTGGCCTCAAATTCATAAACGGCGGCGGCCGGGCGGAGGTCGAAGCCGCCCACATTAAGCCGGTCGAGCATCATGGTCCCGACGACATCCGCAACGGCATCGCCCTCTCCGGCACCGCCCACTGGATGTTCGATCGCGGTCTCATCAGCCTCTCGGACGATCTGGAAGTCCTGGTCTCGAGACAGGTGAACGACTTGGAGGGTGTCTGGAAACTGATCAATGAGACGAGGAGGGCGACAGCGCCCTCCAATCTCGCGCATCGACCTCATCCGAGCTATTTAGCTTGGCACCGGGCGCATTGCTTTAAGAACTAGCCCGAGGGGACCGTTGCTCAATGGCGAGACGTAGACGCCGACCGCCCTTGAGCATTGCCTTTTTCTGCCTTGATGCCATAAGCAAATGGTTGATTTTGCAAGTTTCGTAACTTGATTGGGGGGCACATTGAGAAAACAGCTTGCGGTGGCTATCGCCGCGCTTTCTCTTTTACTTTCGAGTTTCATGTTTCCAGCGTTTGCGCAGGAACGCTCGGCCTCACGGCCTGGCTTTTCACTGGCGACGAACAGTCAAGTGCGAATTCTGCTCCTTCGCCCGTCGATAAAGGTCGGCGCACAGTCGACCGGGGGTATGTTCGAACCCAATGCGGACTGGACGGCGCAGGCCCGCGAAAATATCGGTGCTGCGCTGACCCAGGCGCAGGCAACCCTGGGCAATAGAGTCATCGTCCAGCCAGACGTCGTGGGCGAAGCAGCGCAGATCCAAGCCGACTATATGGCGCTCTTTTCGGCCATAGCGGGGTCTGTGATCAACTATCAGTTCTTCGTGGGCAACCGCCTGCCCACCAAGGTGAGGGACAACCGGGCCGGCGCATTTGAATGGACTATGGGACCAGGCGTGTCGGCAATCCCCGGCGCCTCCGATGCAGACTATGCTCTCTTCATTTACACCGAGGACCATTACGGATCGACCGGCCGAAAGGTCCTCCAGATCCTAGCGGCGGTCAGCGTTGGCGTCGCCGTCCAGACGGGCTTGCACAAGGGTTATGCCGGCCTCGTTGATCTGCGCACCGGCAACCTTCTTTGGCTCAACGCCGACATGGCAATGGGCGGAGAAGTGCGGACGCCCGAAGGCGCCCAACGTCGCGTCGCCCAGCTGCTCGAGGATTTTCCAGGACGGCGGCCGGTCCAGGCAGCCGGCGCGCGATGAACGGCCGCCTGTCGGTTACCGCGGTGTCTCTGCTGCTGGCGGTCGCCGCGCCCGCGCAGACCGAAAATCTCGCCGTCCCGCCTTATCAAGGCGTGTATGAGCCTCAAGGCGTTGATGAGCGCGGACTCTGGATGGAGGCGGACGAAACCGAACGCTCTGCCCGCGATTCCGGTCTTCTTATCCGCGATCAGACACTAAACGACTATGTAAGGTCCGTCCTGTGCCGAACGGTCGGTGACGACCGCTGCCGTAACGTCCGCATCTACATCCTGCGCATCCCGAGCTTCAATGCCACGATGTTCCCCAACGGCATGATGACCGTCTGGAGCGGACTGCTGTTGCGTTGCCGGACCGAAGCGGAGTTAGCCTCCGTGCTTGGGCATGAGTTCGCCCACTTCGAGCGCCGTCATACCGTCAACAGGTTTCGAAGAACGCGTACGGCAACGGATATCCTCGCCTGGTCTGCCTTAATAGGCGCTGTGACGGCCCAACCGAGCAACACGGACCTGCTGGTGATAGGTGGGCTGTTTCGCTTCAATCGCGACCAGGAACGGGAAGCCGATGTCCTGGGCCTCGCTTATCTGACCCGATCCACCTACCGCCCCCAGGGGGCGTCTGAAATCTGGGTCCGGATGATGGGCGAGGTTGATGCATCGGCCCTTGGCCGCGCGCAACGCAGCCGTCGATACGATCGCGCACCTTTCTTTGCGACCCACCCAACCGAGCTAGAACGGGCGACCTATCTCCGCAGCCTGGCCGGGCCCGACATCGCAGGCCGGGCGGACAATGCGGAAGCCTATGCCGCCGCAATGCGCCCGTGGACCCGCATCTTCCTTGAGGATCAAGTCCGGCTGAATGACTTCGGCGGCACGGAATTTGTATTGGCCCAGTCTGCAGGCAACCGGTGGACGGCCGACCTGCTCTTCGCCCGCGGCGAACTCTATCGGATGCGCGGAAATCCCCGCGACCTGGTCAACGCCGCCGACTTCTATCGCCAGTCGATCACGCAGGATGATGGCCGGCCTGAGGCATTTCGCGGGCTCGGGCTAGCGCTGATGCGCGCGCGCTCGACCGAAGAGGGCAAAGCCGCACTGCGGCGCTACCTCGAACTAAAGCCCGACGCCCCAGACGCACCGATGATCCGGGCGCTGGTCGATCAAGCATTTTAGGGACGCCTTACATGCACATTCGCACCTATATGATCACCGCCGTTGCGCTTCTACTGATGGCCCCCGCGGCGGCGATAGCGAACAGCCTCATTGCGGCGAATGCGCCGGTGCGGATCGCGAATTCCACGCTTTCCGTAACGCCGTCGCAGGATTGGAACAAACTCAGCGCACGACCCGGACGCTCGGCGGAAACCTGGACGCTCGACGGCGATGCGCTGAACAACCTGACCTATTATGCCGGGATCCAAAGCGATCGGCCGCTCTTTCGCGAAGTCGACCGTCGCAACCGGCCGCTTCCGCGGTTCTCCGCGACAATGCTTCTCGCCGACATTCCGACCTTGCTCGAAAACAGCTACCGCGCCGGGCGCAGCGTCGCTGTTTATGCGATCGAGCAGGTCGAGCCAGTTCAGTTTGCCGGACAGAGTGGGGTTCATTTCCGTTACAGCTTTACTGCCGGAGACGAGGTTCGCCGACGCGGCGAAGCCTATGGAGCGATCGTGAGCGGGTGCCTCTACCTCGTCACTTACGAGGCACCTGCCATTCACTATTTCGATGCCTCGATCGAAGCGTTTCGACAGGTGATTGCAAGCGCGGCGATAGGTTCGGGCCGCCGATAGCCGCATGGCGGAGGCGTGTCCTGGCCGAAAGCGGCCTGTCTGCTGATGGCAGCTAACGACCCATTGCTGACGTTCGAGCGATGTCCGGTTCGCGCCCATTTCGGTCGTTCTGACTGGGGCCGTTGGTTTCAAATGCAGCCATTTGCGTTGCCGGATTTGACGGAGCCTGGAACACATCCATGCCTAAGAAGCCCCCACAAAACCGGCAGATCGAGCTTCCGTGTGCCTAACGATCCGAATATCCCGACCGACGATGTAATCGACCTCTGCGCCTGTCCCATCGACTGGGTGGGAATTGACGGCTTCGGTGATGAATGCCCTGAGGCGCTCGAACTGTTACACTATGAGTGGGTGCGTTGCGTCGCGCGCGTGTCCGTTTCGAGCGAAGAGCTGAGGCTGATCGAAGACGTCCTGTTTGACTCCGAGCTCTACGAGCCGCCGTCGAACGACGTTCTAATCAACCTGCGCTCGCGCCGCGATGAGGCGGTCGATCTGTACCTGAAGGAACTCGGACGGTTGGGAGGAATCCGCTTCCTGTGCCCTTCTGAGCACGGCAAGCATTATGCGGTGGCCGGCCCTCGGCGGACGGGTCAGAAGATCTCGTTCTTCTACACCGACTTGCGAAGCAGCACACTGGCCAATCTGTTTTGGTCGTGGTTCGATGACATGATGCTGGTCGAGGAGACGCCGCCGCGCACCGGGCCGATCGACTTTCTCAGAAATGTCGGCCCCTTATGGGAGCGGTTTCGAACCGACCGGACGATAAGGATCGCCATCAACGTCACCGCGCCGCTCGGCGAGTTCAACGGCACACCGCTCGACCACATCGCAATCGATCTCGATCTACTGGCCAAGGTCGCGCACGCGTATCCGGTTAGCCACGCGGAGGCGATCGCCATCATGAATCCGTTCGAGGTGAGGCTTATTAAATCGTGGGAATATTGACTGAGAGATCGACATCGTTGCGATCACGCCCAGACCGTTGAGTTGCTAGCAAAGGCTAATTGACTGTCTGCACTAGATGTGGCGGCAGACGTCATCGGGCGCTCCTCCGTGCAGCCTTGCGCCATTTAAGGGCATTCCGTGGCTGAATCGTCGTGCCCACAAGCGGAGATTGCGCACGCGCCGAACTACCATTGAGTTTACGCCATGGTCGCGGTCCGGCGATAGAACGGCTAGTCCGGTGCAATGCAGGTCACATCGAAAAGGCTCGTCGACTCCATCCTCATCATGCCGAACACGGAAGTGCTTTTCGGCGTCGACGCCGGTGCCGCACCATTGGAGATCGCCGCGGAGCTAAGCTTCGGCGATCTCGCGCGCATCTACCTAACAAAGCTTGGCGCAATCGGGATCGAGTTTTTGGACGCGGGCGCGCTTGGCTCGATCGAGCAGCTCGATGCCGTGGGCCCGGGCGCGTTTGCGATCCCCGACCACGTCACGGCACGGCGGGACGAGGTGGTTGCCTTGCAAGGTCGGCGGCTCCTGTTCGCCAACTTCATTGCCGGCGCGTTGTTCGGCCGGATCTGCGCTATCCGCCACACCGCTCTTTCCGGGGCGGCCAGCCCCGGCATGAACGACATTCTCGTGTTCGAGCGCCGCAGCAATGTCCTCGCGGTCGAGACGACGCCCTACACCAACGCGGTGCTTGGACCGAAGCTCGCGGTCACCCGGCAGGGATCGCCCCGACTGCAAGTGATCGAAGCGGCCGACCTAGCGGACGCGTCCGCGTTCACCGAAGGCCTCGCCGCTCGCGCCTCCGATTTCGCTTACGCCAACCTGCAAGTCTGCATCGCCATGAACTATCAGGCGGCGGTATTGCACAATGCGCAGCTTGCCCCGGCCAGCTTCGCAATCAATTTCTCTGTGGCTGAAGCGCTGATCAACGAGATATTCTACGCCTATGGCGCCGTCACGGGCACGACGCGAAAGGCTTTCGCGACGCAGAGCCACACCGTCGCCTCGGTATCCCCGCGCGGGTTGCGTGACAGAAACTTGGCGACCAAAGTGCAAAACCTCGAGAATGGGGGACTGATCGCGCCTTATCTCGCCCAACGCCTGCAAACCGCGCGCGTAGCGCGAAACGATCTCATGCATGGGGCAATCCCGGTCGCCGTCACGGCCTCCGGCGACCTCCAGACGATGGTACGCGATCTCTGGGGCTTGCTCCTCGATCAGCCCTTCGAGCTCAACGCCGGCTATACGATGCGAGTTTGATCCACGGCTGCGAACCAACGGTCTGCTGTCGAACCTCGAATCGGGTGTCCGACGCCGACCCCGGGTCATGAGTTGAGTGTCCCATCGTCCTCTCCAAATCGGCCGAATTGGCCACCTAGAGAACGAAGAACGCGACGCCGCGATTGGCCAGCCGACTGGCAGATTTCAGCCACGCTTGAGGCAAATGCTGACATGCCCCACGTGTAGCGATACGCTTCGAGCCAACTTATGCCGTAGGGGTACTATTTGAGTCGTCAGCTAATCAACGAATATCGCGCCGAGCTGGACCGGCTGCGCGTCGTTTCCGGCAGCCGCCGCGAAAGCGTGTTGCGCGAGGCGTTCAAGGACCTGCTCAAGCGCTGGGGCCGGGCGCACGACCTCCAGTTCGTCGCCGAGCACGATATTCTCACTAAAGCGATGACACGCATCTATGTCGATGGTGCTCTGCTCCACGGCCTTCGTGTCCCCTTCGGCTATTGGGAAGCCAAGGACGAGAGCGACGATCTGGAGGCCGAGATCGCCGCCAAGCTCCGCAAGGGCTATCCGCGCGACAATATCGTCTTCACCGACGACGCCACGGCGGTGCTGTGGCAGGGTGGCGCGGAGGTGATGCGCGCCGACATGCAGGCGGACGACGACAGCCTCCTTCAGCTCCTCTCCCGCTTCTTCGCGCACGAACGCCAGGAGATCGCCGACTTCAACGAGGCGGTGAAGCAATTCGCCGCCGACCTGCCCAGCATCCTTACCGCGCTGCGCGATCGCATCGCTGAGAAGCACGCCGCCAGCCGCGACTTCGCCGAGGCGGTCGCCGCGTTCCTCAAACACGCGCAGGACGCGATCAATCCGGCAGTCAATGAGGACGACGTGCGGGAAATGCTGATCCAGCATATCCTGACCGAGGACATCTTCGCCAAGGTGTTCAACGATCCCGATTTCCACCGCAAGAACAACGTCGCGGCCGAGCTCTACAAGCTGGAAGGCAAGCTGTTCGATCGCGGAGAAAAGGCGATGCTGCTCCGCGCGCTCGATCCCTATTATGCCGGCATTGCCAGCACCGCGGCGCTGATCCAGAGCCATTCGGAAAAGCAGGGCTTCCTCAAGGCTCTCTACGAGGATTTTTACAAGGCCTATAATCGCAAGGCCGCCGACCGGCTGGGCGTGGTCTATACCCCGGGCGAGATCGTGCGCTTCATGATCCGCAGCGCCGACTGGCTGTGCGAAAAGCATTTCGGCCGGAACCTGATCGATCGTGGCGTCGAGATCCTCGATCCCGCCACCGGAACCGGCACCTTCATCGTCGAATTGCTCGAACATTTCCGCGGCAACCACGACAAGCTCAGGCATAAGTACAAGGAGGAGCTGCACGCCAACGAGGTCGCGATCCTGCCCTATTACGTCGCCAATCTGAACATCGAGGCGACCTATCTGGCGATCACCGGCCAATTCGCCGAATATGAGAATCTGTGCCTGGTCGACACGCTCGACAATGTCGACGCGCTCGGCATCCACTCGGGCCACCAGTTCGATCTACTCGGATCACTGAGCGACGAGAACATCGAGCGCATCAAGCGCCAGAACCGCCGCAAGATCAGTGTCATCATCGGCAACCCGCCCTACAACGCCAACCAGCAGAACGAGAACGACAACAATAAGAACCGCACTTATGGGCACATCGATAAGCGGATCAAGGATACCTATATCAAGGCGAGCATGGCGCAAAAGACCAAGCTCTATGATATGTACGCGCGATTCTATCGCTGGGCGAGTGATCGATTGGGCGACGAAGGCTTGATCGCCTTCGTTTCGAACAGCAGCTTTTTGGAGGCCAAGACGTTCGATGGCTTCCGAAAACTTGTCGCTCAGGATTTCAGCGAGGCTTGGGTTGTTGATCTCAAGGGCAATGCCCGCTCAAGCGGGGAAAGGCGCCGTCGCGAAGGCGGAAACATATTTGAGGACAAGATTAAGGTTGGCGTCGCGATAGCGTTCTTCGTCCGCCGCAAGCAGCGGGGTCAATTCTACGTGCACTACCTTGCAGTTGACGACTACGCACGAGAGGATGACAAACGAGGCTTCGTTGCCCGAAGCGATCTGAGGGCCGATAGGTTTCTGAAAATTAAGCCCGCAGCCAACGGGGATTGGCTCAACCAAACCGACGACACCGAATGGCAGACGTTTTTGCCGCTGGCGTCGAAGGAACAGAAGGCGCGAGATTATAGGTCCGCGAGAGCTATCCTGCATCAGTTCGGCAATGGTGTGAACACCGCCCGGGACGAGTGGGCTGTTTCGCCTGCGGCAGCAGACCTTGGCTCAAAGGCGGCTTGGTTCCTGGAAGAGTACGACAAAGTACCGGCCAAAGCTGAGATGCTACCGACCGCGATCAAGTGGTCACGCAATCTCAAAGTGAAGCTCAAGCGCGGGCTACGCGAACCATATTCTGTTACTCGTGTTCAACGTTATTCCTATCGACCATATCTGAATGCCTGGTTTTACAATTCTTCCCTCTTAATTGACGAACTAGGTGCCGAGACGACTTTTGGACAAGGATCGAACGTTCGGCTTTCGATCTCCGCCGGTTTGGAGTTTCGCGCTCTTGCGACTGCAAGGCCGGCCGACTTTCATTTTCTCGGCGAAACGCGCGTCCTCGCCCGCTACCGCTACACCAAATCCGGCGAGCGGGTCGACAACATCACTGATTGGGCGCTCAACAAGTTCGTCGCGAAGTACGGCAAGAAGGGCGTCACCAAGGATGCGATCTTCCACTATGTCTACGCCGTCCTCCACGACCCCGTCTATCGCGAGACCTATCCGCTGAACCTCAAGCGCGAGTTTCCGCGCATCCCCTTCTATCCCGATTTCGTCAAATGGGCTGCGTGGGGTGAGGCGCTGATGGTGATGCACATCGGCTATGAGGAGGTCGAGCCCTGGCTGGTTGAGCGCGTCGACACACCCAACCCGAAGCGCGCCGAGGGCACGCATCCCAAGCCGCTCCTCCGCTCCGTGCCCGAGCAGGGTCTCATCCGCGTCGACGAGGACACACAGATCACTGGTATCCCGCGCGAGGCATGGGACTATCGCCTCGGCAACCGCTCAGCGATCGACTGGGTCCTCGACCAGCACAAGGAAAAGACCCCGCGCGATCCCACCATCCGCGAGAAGTTCAACACCTACCGCTTCGCCGACTACAAGGAGAGCATGATCGCGCTGCTGGCCAAGATAGTGCGCGTCAGCGTCGACACGGTAGCGATCACCAGGGAAATGGCAGCCGTGTCGACCCACCAAGCCTGATCAACCGACGTCGGCTATTCGGATGACCCATCCGGAAGAGCTACGTCTGAGAAAGGCGCAAAGCAGATCCGCCGGCTTCGCGATGATGGCGGAGTTCCTGATGCGGACCGCAGGCCCCATAGGCCGAGATTACCCCTCGAGCGGAGGTAAACACCATCCGATGATCTCAGGATCGAGTTCGATCGTGATATTGAGCTGTCATTCGCGTAAGGGTCTTTTTCTTGCTCGCCGGCCTGGACCCTGCTTGCAAGCCTGATCCGACCGACGCGGTTCGATGCCCTCCCCCTCCTACTAACCTACTTAATAAACAAACAATCTCCTGGCATTAGAACAGGCCCGCGCGGCGCGGCTCGAGGTCTGGACGCCGGGACCTGAGAGGCTGGGAATGGCATTCATGGCCGCGACCAAGGGGGTGAAGAAGCGGATCGTCGGCATCGGCACCGCCGCGGTCGCGCCCTGGCTGGCCTTCGTCCTGCTCAGCGGCGTGACCCCCGACGAGAAGGCGCAGTCGCTGGCGCTGGTCGCCTTCTCGGCCGCGTGCCTCGCCTTGATCGCGATCCTGCTGCGTCCGGTCGACAAGGCCGCCGCGGCAAAGCCCGACGCCGGCGCGCCGCGCCGGAACCTCCGGAAACAAGCCGCGCCGCTGGCGCCGGGCGCCGGGGCGCGATAGAGTGCATGCCGCTCCGATCCGACGGAGCGCCAGCCTTCCACGCCCAATGAGGAGCACGACATGGCCAAGGGTCAGCTACGCGGAAACAAGGAAGCCCGAAAACCGAAGAAGAACGCGCCGCCGAAGAAGAATGCGTCGAATCCCTCGACCAAGGGGCTGACCAATCCGGCGAAGACCTGACGATCGTTCTGCCGTCCTGGGGAAGAGCCGGTGCGCGCCGTCCCCGATCAGCTATCGCGGCTGACCGGCCGTCCGATCGCTCCGGCGACAATGGCGTCGCGGACCTGGCGGAAAAGGCCGGACGGGAGGAAGCCGAACCTGATTCCCGGCTCTCCCTTCCTTACCGGCCGAATGTCGAAGCCGGGCCAGGTGAACAGGTTCCACTCGGAGACAATGATCCAGCTGCGCTCGCCGCTGAGCCCGAATTGCCTGCGCACCGCGGCAGGAACCTCGATCGCCGCCTGATCCTTGCCGGGCGAGGTGGTGGTCATCGGCACGACGAAGACCTGGTCGAACCCGTCGGCCGAGCGGGTGACGATCACGACCGCGACCGGGCGGTCCTTGACGCCCTCGTCGCGCCCCGATTCGAATTCGCGCTTCCACAGATAGCTGTAATTGATGACCTCGCCTGGCTTAGGAAGCACCAAGCCTGGCTTCGACTTCGTCGCATTCGGGCGCCGGCTCGGCCGCCCGGATCGCTTCGAGGAGTTCACCATCCAGATCCTCCACGCCACCGGCAATGCGCTCACGACGCCGGAGGCGCCGATATTCGTCAACCGGCACCATGACGAACCGCAGCCTTCCGTTCCTGCTGACGCCGACCGGGCGGATCATCGCCTCGTCCGAGTAACGGCCGAACTGCTTCTGAAGCTGGCCGGAAGGAATGATTTCCATCTGCTTCGCCATGGCGGCGCTCCCGTTGAGGTTGTTCCGGATCTCCCAAAAAATAGGGAAAATCCGGAAAACATTCAAGATCGGTAAAGCGCGGAACATTTGTCCTGGCGCAACCGCAACGGAAGAATTGGCTGGGGCGGCAGGATTCGAACCTGCGAATGCCGGTACCAAAAACCGGTGCCTTACCACTTGGCGACGCCCCAGCACGGCATCGGAGGCGGCTATATAGCCGCCCGGGCGGCGAGCGGAAGCGCCTCGTAGTCTTTCTTACCGTCACCCCAGCGCAGGCTGGGGTCCATTCTGAGTCTGCTTGGACCCCAGCTTTCGCTGGGGTGACGAGAGGAAGGGGCCCCTCCACCGCCTTTCAGGCGGTCCCCCTCCCCTGCGAAAGCAGGGGAGGAAAGGGGGTCAGGCGTTCGAGAGGCGGCGGTTGACGAGGTCGAGATAGTCGCGGCGCAGGCCGAGGGTCATTTCGCCAACCTCGAAATTCCACGGGCCGACCGAGGCGACCGGGGTCAGCTCGGCGGCGCTGCCGGTGAGGAACATCTGCTCAAAGCCCTCGAGCTCCTCGGGCCAGATCGCGCGCTCGACGACCTCGATGCCGCGCTTGCGGGCGAGCTCGATCACGGTCTGGCGGGTGATGCCGTTGAGGAAGCAGTCGGGGGTCGGGGTGTGGATCACGCCGTCCTTGATGAAGAAGGCGTTGGCGCCGGTGCCTTCGGCGACCTGGCCGCGCCAATCGAACATCATCGCATCGTCATAGCCCTTGTCCTGCGATTCGTGCTTGGCCAAGGTGCAGATCATGTAGAGGCCGGCCGCCTTGGAATCGGTCGGCGCGGTGTAGGGCGCCGGGCGGCGCCATTTCGAGATCATCAGCCGCGCGCCCTTGCGGATCGCGTCCTCGCCGAAATAGGCGCCCCAGGGCCAGACCGCGATGGCGAGGTGGATCGTGCTGTTGTGCGCCGCGACCCCCATCTGCTCCGAGCCGCGCCAGGCGACCGGGCGCATATAGGCGTCCTCGAGATTGTTGGCCTTCAATGTCTCGCGGCAGGCGGCGTCGATCTGCTCGACGCTCCACGGAATCTCGAAGCCGAGAATCTCGGCGCTGCGGCGCAGGCGCTTGCTGTGATCGGTCAGCCGGAACACCTCGCCGCCATAAGCGCGCTGCCCCTCGAACACCGAGGAGGCGTAGTGCAAAGCGTGGGTCAGGACGTGGAAACTGGCCTCGCGCCATGGCACGAGCTTGCCGTCGAGCCAGATCCAGCCGTCGCGATCGTCGAAGGTGCGGGTGTCGGTCATGGGGCGCCGATAGAGGCGGGAATGGGTGGGGTCAATTCCCCCCTCCTCCTCCCCGTTTCCCCTCTCCCCGGCCCTCTCCCGCAAGGGGGGAGGGAGAAGAGGGCCCTTACTTCCGCGCCGCCTGCGCCAGTTCGACCCCACGGCGGCGGGCGGCTTCGAGGGTGCGCTCGATCAGGCCGGCGAGGGCGCGGTCGGTGTCGAGGATCTGGAGGCCGGCTTCGGTGGTGCCGCCGGGGCTGGCGATCATGCGGGCGAGCGCGTCGAGATCGGCGCCCTCCTCCTGCGCCAGAGCGGCGGCGCCGGCGACGGTGGCGGCGGCGAAGCGGCGCGCCTGATCGGGCGGCATGCCGAGCCTGGCGCCGGCCTCGGCCAAAGCGGCGATGAAGCGGAAGACGAAGGCCGGGCCGCTGCCCGAGAGCGCGGTGACGAGGTTGAAGTCGCGCTCGTCGTCGAACCACTCGGCATGGCCCAGCGCCGCCATCAGCCCGCCGACCAGCGCCCGGGCGGCGGGATCGGCGCCGTCGGCGCAGAGCCCGACGACGCCCTGGCCGAGCCGCGCCGGGAGATTGGGCATCGCCCGGACGATGTTGCGCGGCGCCGGGAAACGCGACCGCAACGAGGCGAGCTCGACCCCGGCGAGGATCGAGACCAGGATGGTCTCGGGATCGAGGATCGGGGGGAGCGCGGCGGTGGCCTCGTCGAGCTTCTGCGGCTTCATCGCCAGCAGCACGATCGCCGGCACCTCGTCCTCGGGAAAATGGGTGAGGATGCGGACGCCGTCGCCGGCCGGGCGGCCGCTCGGGCGGATCACGGTGACATGGGCCGGATCGACCCCGCCTGCGATCCAGCCGGCGAGCATCGCCGAGCCCATATGGCCGCAGCCGACCATCCAGAGCGGGCCGGGGAGGATCGGGTCGGGCATGGCCCCTACCCTTTCGACGTCAGGATCACGCCTCGCCCTGGGTTTCGATCAGGGCGTCGGCGAGGGCTTCCTGGGGGGTCTTGTTGGCCCAGAGCACGAACTGGAACACCGGGTAGAAACGCTCGCATTCCTCGATCGCGGCTTCGACCAGGGTCTCGGCCTGCTGCAGGCTCAGCGTGCCGCTGTCGTCGCCTTCGAGCAAAGCGGCGTGGCGGAACAGGACCAGGCCCGAGGCCGACCACAATTCGAAATGGCCGAGCCAGAGCTGCTCGTTGATCAGGCCGATCGTCTCATAGGTCGCCTCGCGCTTGTCGGCGGAGACGCGGATGTCGGGGAGCGCGAGGAATTGCAGCACGCTGTCCTCGGCGCGCCAGATCGCGCGCAGCTCATATTGGGTCCAGCTGCCCTGGAAGCTCGAGACGATTTCGTCCTCGCCGTTGCGCTCGAACGCCCAGCCCAACGCACTGAAATAATGTTCGAGCATGTCGATCGGCGCGCTGACGTCGCGCTCCAGCTCATATTCGTCCATGTTCATCAAGCGTCCCCGGTCCGCTTTTGTTCGCGGCGAATCTGCCTTTTCGCGCGGGAAAGCGCAAGAAAGCGGTCAAGAAAACTGTGGATTCTTCGCTTCGGGCCTTCGCCTGCTCATCAATTCGGTGACAGTGCACTAATTGCCGGCGCCATGTTCGAGCCGCGATCGGCTGCGGCGTGCAATTAGTGCACTGTCACCGAATTGGCCTGGTGCGCGGCCTGGCCGGCTTGCTGCCGGCGGCTTCGAGGGCTTCGAGGCGGGCGCGGAGGGCGTCGCTTTCCTCGCGGGCGGCGATGGCGAGCGCCTTGACCGCCTCGAATTCCTCGCGGCTGACCAGGTCGAGGCCGCCGATCCAGTCGCGGGCGCGGTCCTGCATCGCCGCCTGGGCCTCGCGGGTCATGCCGGCGAGGGTGCCGGCGGCGCCGTTCATCACCTTGACGAAATCGTCGAAGAGCTTGTTCTGGGACTGCATGGCGTGCTCCTGGGCTAGAGCTGGATATCGGTACTCGCCGAGCCCGGAACAAGCGCTTCGGCATCGGGGTTGAGCCGGCTGATCTCGAAATTGAGCGCCGCGGCGAAGATCAGCCAGGCGAGATAGGGGATCAGCAGCGCCGCACCGACCGGGCGGATCCGCCAGACCAGGACGATCAGCGCCGCGGTGACGACGACCATCGCGGCGATCAGCGAGAGCGCGGCGCCGACCTCGTGCCAGGCGAAGAACAGCGGCGACCAGGCGAGGTTCATCGCCAGCTGGAGCGCGAACAGGCCGAGCACCCGGCCGCGGCCGCGGGCGCCGCGGGCGTGGAGCAGCATCGCCAGCACCAGCCCCAGAAGGACGTAGAGGATCGTCCAGCCCAGGCCGAACGCCCAGCCGGGGAGCATGAAACCGGGCTTGGCGAGCGCCTCGAACCAGCGATTGCCGGCACCGGCGCCGGCCAATTGGCCCGACAGGGTGCCGGCGAGCAGCACGCCCGGCACGGTCACCAGGGCGTAGCGCAGGAAGCTCATGCGGAGCTGACTTTTGGAGGCGATGCCGGTCATTCGGCGGGCTGCGGCCGGGGCGCGCCGGCGGCGAGCTGGCCCTCGAGCTTGCGCGACACCGCGAGCGGCGAGCCGGTGAAGCGCGCCAGCCGCGAATAAAGCAGCGGAATCAGGAACAGGGTGATCAGGGTCGCGATCGAGACGCCCCAGACGATGACCACGCCGATCGCGGTGCGCGCGCCGGCGCCGGCGCCGGTCGCGATCATCAGCGGCACAGCGCCGGCGACGGTCGCGATCGAGGTCATCAGGATCGGCCGAAGCCGGCGCCGCGACGCTTCGCGCACCGCGGCGCCGATGTCGCGGCCGGCGTCGCGGAGCTGGTTGGCGAACTCGACGATCAATATCCCGTTCTTGGCGGCGAGCCCGACCAGCATCACCAGCCCGACCTGGCTGTAGAGGTTGACCGTCTGGCCCATCACGACCAGGCCGATCAGCCCGCCGGCGACCGCGAGCGGCACGGTGGTGATGATCACCGCGGGATGGACGAAGCTTTCGAACTGGGCGGCGAGCAGCAGATAGACGACGAGGATGGTGAGCGCGAAGACATAATAGATCGAGCCGCCGGCCTCGCGGAACGCCTGGCTCTCGCCGCGATAGCCGGTGGCGACGACTTCGGGCGCCCCCGCGGCCGCCTGCTCGAGGAACGACAAAGCCTCGCCGAGCGAATAGCCGGGGGCGAGGCCGGCGCTGAGGGTGATCGCGCGCAGCTTGTTGTAGCGGCCGAGATCGCGGGCGCCGGCGGCCTCGTGGAGCCGGACGAGGTTGGACAGGGGAATCAGCGCACCGGTGCGGCTGCGGACATGGATCTGGGCGAGATTGGCCTCGGTCGCGCGGGCATTCTCCTCGGCCTGGACGACCACCCGATATTCCTCGCCGCGGTCGACATAGGTCGAGACGCGGCGCGAGCCCAACAGGGTCTGGAGCGCATTGGAGACGTCGGTGAGCGAGACGCCGAGATCGCCGGCGCGGGCGGTATCGACCTCGACCCGCACTTGCGGCTTGGTCTCCTTATAGTCGCTGTCGAGATTGACGATGCCGGGATTGTTCGCGGCGGCGGCGACGATCCGGTCGCGGGCGCGGGCGAGATCGGCATAGGTCGCGCCGGCGATGACGAACTGGACCGGCTGGCCGCGGCCGCGGTTGAGCGAATTGCGGACCTGGGCATTGCCGCGCACCGCCGGCACCGACGCCAGGGTGGCGTTGACCGCGCCGACCAGCTCGGTGGTGGTCTCGTCGCGCTCTTCCCAGGGCTTCATGAACAGGGTGACCGAACCGCCGTTGAAATCGTCGCTCGGCCCGAACCCGCCCGGGACACGGACGAGCAAGGAGCGCACCGCGCCGTCGCCGACCATCGGCATCAGCCGCGTCTGGACCTCGGCCATGTAGCGGGTCATCTCGGCGAAGCCGGTGCCTTCGGGCGCACTGACATTGGCGTTGACGATGCCGGTATCCTCGGCCGGGACCAGCTCGGAGCGCAGGGTGAAGAACAGGCCGCCCGCGGCGGCGAGGAACAAGGCGACCGCGGCGACCGGGACCAGCGGCCGCGTCAGCACCCGGTCGAGCCAACCGGCATATCTGTCCTCGAGCCGGCGGAAGGCGCGGTCGACGCGCGCGGTCAGGCCCTTGCGCTCTTCGCGCTTGAGCAGCTTCGAGCAGAGCATCGGCGCCAGGCTCAAGGCAAAGAAGCCCGAGAAGGCGACCGCGCCGATCATCGCCGCGGCGAGCTCGCGGAACAACAGGCCGGTCTGACCGGCGATGAACATGATCGGCACGAACACCGCGCAGACCACCATCGTCGTCGAGAGCACGGCGAAGCCGACCTGACGCGCGCCTTCATAAGCGGCGGCCAGCGGCGGCTCGCCCTCCTCGATCCGGTGATAGACATTTTCGAGGACGACGATGGCGTCGTCGACGACGATGCCGATCGACAGCACCAGAGCGAGCAGGGTGAGCAGGTTGATCGAGAAGCCGAACCCCCAGAGCACGGCAAAGCTCGCGGTCAGGCAGAGCGGCACGGTGACCGCCGGGATCAGGGTCGCGCGCCAGCTGCCGAGGAACAGATAGATGACGAGCACGACAAGGAAAGCGGCTTCGGCCAGGGTCACCCAGACCTTTTCGATGGCGCGCTCGATGAACTGCGATTCGTCAGATCCGACGGTGATCTCCATGCCTTCGGGAAGCGTGCGGCGGACCTGATCGACCATCGCCTTGGCGGCGTCGGCGACCGCCAGCGTGTTGGCGCCCGACTGGCGGACGATGCCCAGGCCGATCGCCGGATTGCCGTTCATCTGGAACGAATTGTAGGGATTCTCCGGTCCCGGCTCGACCCGGGCGACATCGCCGAGGCGGACCAGATAGCCGTCATTGCCGCGGCCGACGATCAGCTGGGCGAATTGCGGCGCGGTCTGGAACGGCCGGTCGACCCGCAGGGTGACGTTCTGCTGGGCCGATTCGAGCCGGCCGGCGGGAAGCTCGACATTCTGGGTGCGCAGCGCATTCTCGATGTCGGCGGGGGTCAGGCCGAAGGCGGCGAGCCGCTCGGGCCGCATCCAGACCCGCATCGCCGGGCGCGCCTCGCCGAAGATGAACACCCGGGCGACGCCGTCGATCGCGGAGAAGCGGTCGACGAGGTTGCGGTCGGCCCAGTCGGAGAGCTGGAGCCGCGACCAGCCCGGCTTGGAGACGACCAGGAACAGGATCGGAAAGGCGTCGGCATCGACCTTGCGCACCTGCGGCGGATCGATCTCGGGCGGCAGATTCGGCGCGGCGGCGCCGACCCGGTCGCGGACGTCGTTGGCGGCGCTGTCGATGTCGCGGCCGGGCATGAACTCGATGCTGATGTCGGATTCGCCGTCGCGCGAACGTGAGGTGATGGTCTGCAGCCCCTCGAGCCCGGCGAGCTGCTCCTCGAGCACCTGGGTGATGCGGGTTTCGACGACGCTGGCGGCGGCGCCGATATAGCGGGTCTCGACCGAGACCACCGGCGGATCGACGTCGGGATATTCGCGGACCGAGAGGCCGAAGAAACCGACGATCCCGACCACCGCGACCAGGATCGCGACCACCGCCGCGAACACCGGACGCCGGACCGAGAGGTCGGAGATTTTCATCGCCGGAACGCCACCCTATCCCCCCTGCCGCGGGGGCGCGCGGCGCTGGGCGCGGCGGGTGTCGGGAGCGCCGGCGAGGCGGACCTGCATGCCGTCGGCGACCTTGACCACGCCTTCGGTGACGACGCGCTGGCCGGGGCGCAGACCGGCGAGGATCTCGACCCGGCCCTCGGCGCGGGTGCCGGTGCGCACCGGGGTGCGGCGGACCCGGCCGCCTTCGCCGACGACGAAGACGAAGCGGGCTTCGCCCTCCCCGACCACCGCGAGCTCGGGCACCGACAGCGACAGCCGCGGCGCATTCTCGATCGCCACCGTCAGCAGCATGCCGGGGCGCAGCAGCCGGCCGGGATTGGGCAGCAGCGCGCGCACCGTCACCGCGCGGGTGTTGGGATCGACCACCGGATCGATGGTGCGAACCAGGCCGCGGAACGGCTGATCGGGATAAGCGGCGGCGCGCGCCTCGATCGGCGCGCCCTCGCGGATCGCGCGCAGCATCGTCTCGGGCAGCGGAAAATCGAGCTTGATCACCGAAAGATCGCTGATCGTCGCGATCTCGGTGCCCTGGCCGGCGATCGCGCCGACCGAGATGTTGCGCAAGGACACCCAGCCGGAGAAGGGCGCGCGGATCACCCGCTCGCCGATCTCGGCGCGCATCGCCTGCGCCTGGGCGCGGGCGGCGGCGGCGGCGGCGATCTGCGAATCGTAGCTCGAGCGGGTGGCGAAGCCGCGGTCCTTCAATTCCTCGACCCGGCGCAATTGCTGGCCCGCCTCGCGCTCGCGCGCCTGGATTTCGCGCAGCTGGGCGCTCTGCTGCGCCTGCTGGAGGATTGCGAGCACCTGGCCGCGCCGGACGAAGCTGCCATCGTCGAAATTGAGCCGGATGATCCGCTCGGTGACCGGCGCCGAGACCGTGACCTGCTCGTTGGCGACCGCGGTGCCGACCGCCTCGATCCGGTCGGCGAAGCGCATCGTCCGCGCCGGCTCGGCCTTGACCAGCGGCGCCGGGCGATCGCGCTGCTTGTCGCCGCCGCCGCAGGCCGCGAGCAGCCCGGCGAGGGCGAGAAGGAGAAAGTGGCGAGTCACGTCGGGGGGCTCAATCGCAATATTTCGCCGCTGTCGATAGCGGCATTGTATCAAAACGTCTCGGCGCCAGAGAGGTTCTAGGGTCCGCACTCGGTCCCGGAGGCGGTCGTGACGGGTTGGCATCTGTTGTCTGGCAAGGAGCGAGGAGGGAGCGATGCTACATGCATCGTGACCAACGCAGCGACGCTGCCCAGGCGACAGAGGTGTTCTCGATCTTCAAGCGCGGGGTGAAGGGCGTCTACCAGCACTGCGGCGAGCAGCATCTCCACCGCTATCTTGCCGAGTTCGACTTCCGCTACTGCAACCGCGAAGCCAACGGCATCGACGACAACGAGCGCTCCCTCGAAGCTCTCAAGGGCATCGTCGGCAAGCGCATTCTCTATCGCGATTCATCGTCGGTTGCCGCGTGACTCGGCCTAGCGTAGAAACCTGCGCGATGAAGGATTTGGAGCGCTTCAAGTTCACCGTGCCGGGCTACACTCCCGACACGATGCCGCTTGGCCGATTGATGGAATATCTCAATCATCTGAGCATCGTTCTCGGCAGTCCCGACGACCTTCATCTCATCGGAATCGAGCGAGGCAGCACCCGCCCGGTGCTGGCGATGCGCCATGACGTAGCGCACCGAGCGCGTAATCGCGCCCGAGAAGTGGCAGAGGGCGGCGGGTCCGCGCGGCGGCGCGAAGCCTTCAACAACATTCGGCGCATGGTCGCGGAAGACGGCGGAGAGACTGCGGTCCTGAAAGCGCCGAAGGGCGCGGTCATCCTCAAATTCCCAAGCGCTGCCATAGGAGAGGATCAGGTCGTCAATTCCCTGCGCCAGCACACTTCCATTGAGGGCACGTTGGTTCGGATCGGCGGCATCGGAGACAACGCGCAGCTACTCATTCAGGAGATGAGCGGCACCGTCATTGCCGGCAGCGCCGCCACGCGACCGCTCGCTCAGGAAATGGCCCGTCTGATCTACCGCCCGATCCGAGTGGACGGCCTTGCAAGCTGGCATCGCACGGAAGAGGGCAAATGGAAGATCACCCGGCTTCTCATCCAGAGCTACGACGCGCTGGATGAGCGCGAGCTTGAGGAGGTTGTGGCCGAGCTTCGAGCGGTCAAAGTCCAATGGCCTGACGATAGCCTTGAGCAGCTACAGGCGATGCGGGGGCAAGCTGCCTGATGCCAGTCGCCTTCGACTCGACGATGCTCAGCACACTCCTCAACCCGGACTCGGGCGTTCCTGACGATCCGGCCACGGGCAAGCCGGTGGAGTGGCCCAAGGAGCGTATCGAAGGGCTGATCAACGAGCTGTCCAAGGCGAAGAAGAAGATCGTTATTCCGGCTCCAGTCACGGCGGAAATCCTGACCGTCATCGGGCCGACCAACACGGAATATCTCTCTATCATCAACCGATCCAAGGTGTTCGAGGTTGTCCCCCTGGACGCTAGGGCCGCGACTGAGCTTGCCTTCCTCAACCGCGATGTTTTCGGCACCCGCGACAAGAAGAGCAAGGCGCAGCCCTTCCAGAAGGTGAAGGTGGATCGGCAGATTCTGGCGATCTGCAAGGTCGCCGGTTGCGATACCCTCTACACGGATGACAAGAGCCTGATCGGGTGCGCCAAGCTTTGCGGAATAACGACCGTGCGCCTATGCGACTTGCCGATCCCAGACTCGGCTCGCCAGACCAAGCTTGATCTAGAGCCGCACGAGGAATTGCCGGAGATCGAGGATGAGGAAATCGACGACAGCGGCGGCGAGGAAACGCCTAAGCCCTGACGAACAATCGGAGCGATTTAGGCAGGCCGCCCGCGACCTCGACTGTGATGAGGACGAAGGCCGCTGGGATGAGCGGCTTCGCCAAGTGATCAAGCACAAGCCGGACAAGGCTGAGTGACGCCGAACCTTAGGCGCGGTCTCAAACGCCTCGCTATCGCGATAGCCGTGCCATGGTTTGGTTGGTGGGCCTTCTGGGGCTGGGCCGGATACCGGAACTATTCCTATGCCAGCGAGCACATGGCAGAGGCGTTGCGCAAGCAGGATGGATTCTGGATCAATTTCTACAGCCAGATGAACATCGACAGCATGCAGATGATGGGCTCGGCGGTGGTATATGGGGTCGGGCTTCCGATCGTTGCCCTGATCGTGATCGCCGTGGCCTATTGGGTCTATCGAGGCTTCAAGCCGAAGGAGAAGCCAGAATAGTGTGGTGGTTTGTTTCGGCAGTGGGAATTGCCGCCCTCAAGAGCTTCTTCTTTCGTGGTAAGAATGCCGTCTGGGGTGGTGCCACGCTTGGAGCGATTATCGGGGTTGTGATCGCTATCCTAAGACCGGGGTTTGATTGGGCAACGGTCGGTCAAAGCGCAGTCATCGGGGCATTCGTCGGCCTGATTGCCGAGATTCTTGGATCGATTGGCGATAGGATACGGCGCAGCGGCTAAGGCCGTGTTTGCAAGAGATACAATCGCCGCTGGGAAAGCCGGTGCGCCATGCCCCCGGCATGGCGCAGATCGCTCCGGGGGAGCGATCGGTCCGGCCTTCCCTGCAACACCCGCCGCTTCGCGGTCGGCCGGAGAATGAGCAGGTGCGAACATCCCCCGG